>Ga0228636_1000185_pt1 | contig 18277 bp, 10 predicted proteins | sample 45DmetaG_FD_182709 | JGI IMG/M metagenome (GOLD analysis project Ga0228636, IMG submission 182709) | Seawater microbial communities from Monterey Bay, California, United States - 45D | ecosystem: Environmental > Aquatic > Marine > Coastal | place: USA: California | collected 2016-11-03 | reverse complement strand
GTTGTTAATGCTGTTTGTGAATATACTAAAGATGGATTATACCAATGTCTATTAGTAGCAGGAGTTCTAACTACATTAAAATGATCTTTAAATGTAGTTATCTTGGTACCTTGCGCATTTTGACTTGTTTTATTATCAACACATACAAATAAACCACTACTATTAGTATTTTTTCTAACTATACCATTACCAGATCCGTCCCACCACCAACTTTCAGCAGTGTTATTACTAGATCCTTTTAAACAAGTACTACCCATCCAAGTTCCAATTAAAGAAGAAGTGTTTGGTATTGAAGTGCTTTGAGAATAAGTTCCGTTTGCATCTTTTGGCATGTAGTGATACTTTACTAAATCTCCAGTATGAGTAGATCCAAAACCATTTACTCCTGACCATTCCATAATCATATCATAGCTAGCGCTGTTACTAGTACTACCATTGTATACGTACTCTAACTTAACACTATTTTTAGCTCCGTCTGCAGGTTTGTATATATTATCTCCTATAGCTAAAGCGTTTATTGTTCCTGGTTTTCTTAAATACCCAGACGTAGGTAAAGAAGTTAAAACAGCAAGAGTAGGATATATATTGTCAAGAGAGTTACCAAAAACAGTCCCAAAGTTATCATTAATAAAAGGGAAGATGTTTGTTACTGCTCCATAGTTTACTTGTATAGTAGCTCCGTTGTTTACTTTTAAAACTTGGTCGTTACCTACAGCTTGTACTAGAGTAATAGTTAATTTAAATGAAATTAGATTAGTACTAGTGTTTAGTATTTTTAATTCGGGATACACAGCGGCTCCAGAAGTTCCGGGTGCAGGGTCTGCTGTCCAGTTCCTTGTAGCACTTGTTGCAGAGCCTATACCTGTTGCACCTGTAGCACTGTGTAATAACTCATTATCTAAACTGTTTCTAAGCTCTGCTTTTATAACAGCGTTTGTTGGATGCACATTCGTAAATCCATATATAATACTAGTTACAGTACCACTTACTCTTCTATAATGTTGTGTTGTACCCTGTGTTGTTAGTATTCTTTTTTCGTTAGGATAATCTGGTTGAGAAGGATCCTCAGCTACTTGTATACCATACAAAGTATCTAGTGCAAAACTCATAGGCTCAGTACCGTTTAAAGTAACATTTGCAACACTATCATCTGCTAGTACAGGACAATCATATACTTTGTAAGTTGCTGCTCCCCCAGTAATAACTGCAGCGTTTGTAATGTTTGCTTGATTACCTGAACTGTTTAGTGCAAATTTTTCTACTCCTGTAATAGTTGCTATAATAGTTTCTGTTCCCTCTATTACACTATCAACTTTAGTAGTACCAGAAACAGCAACTGTTGTATACCCTTGTGGTATTGTAATAGCAGTTACTGGATACGTACCATCAGCTGGAGCTGTAAAAGTTCCAGAGTATGCTACAGTTACATAAAAATCAACTTCTTGTATTGCACTAAGAGTTACATTTAATGTAGGTACAGCGCCTTCAAACGCCCCATGATTATTCCAAGATAAAGCTACGTTTGGTTTGCCCGGACATAAATCTGTATTTATAACAGGTGCAAAGTAACTAGGATGATTAGTAGCATTAGCAACTTGTCCCATATAGTTACCCCATTGATCATATACATTTAAATGTGTATATCCAACATACCCAGTATTGCTTCCTGCTCCATCTACAAGACAGTAAGGTGTTGCTTGTTCAAAAGTTGTAGGCACAGATACATTTGTAATTATTGTTGTTTTAAGTTTTAAGTCTTTTTTACTTAGTATAATTCTATTATTATCTTCATCAAAGGCAGTAGTAAAACCGGACCCTCCTAAGTTAAAAGCAGTATCGTAACTAGACTGTACAGTGTTTGTAAAAACAAGGTTGTCTTGGAACCAATTTCTCATTCCTTTGTTAGATATTTCTTCTAATGTGTCAGACACAATAAATACTTTACCCTGCTCTGCATCGACAAAACTATACCCCGCTTTACTTACAAGTATAGAAGATAAGTTTTGTGTTCCTGCATATCCGTTTTCCGCAGTTAAAAGCTCAGTAGGAGCAAACTGGAATATATCCCCAGTACCTAAAGACGCCTGTGCAGTATCTGTTGCAAGCACATCCTGTGTAGTAGTTCTAAATAAAGCAAACTCGTGATGTATTAAGAGATGTTTACCCATACCCTCTAGGTTTGTGATACTACCTCTATCTTTTGGCATTTCATAATAGTCATTAGTTTTGAAAACCTTTAACGTCATCGTTTTGTTTTCTTGACCATATGCTTGTGATCTAATCACTCTATAAGGAAACTTATCTAAAAACTTGTTTCTATTATCATAAGTAGTTAACGTGTTGTATGAATTTATAGAAGTATAATCTTCGTTATAGTGTAATGCATTTGTATTTGTAATATCTACAGCACGCGCTCTATAATTATGAAGAGCTTGCTTTTTCATGTCTAATACAGAATTAGTAGTAGTATTTGTATTACCATTAGCCATAGACCCTACACTACATTTAGGATAATAAGAATCTATAAATGCGTCTTTATCATTTCGCAATGAGGTATTAGAAGAACTGTATCTTGGAAAATAAAATATATTTTTAACAGCGTTAAATTTATTATCTGAGTAATACCAAGTATGTGTTTTCTTACCTTCAGAATAAAATAAAGGCGCAGTTAATCTTACTCCATACATTCCTACAAACGTGTCTCCTCCAAAGATTACTCCTGTGTTTTTAATAATACTATTTTGAGTTAATAGTTTCATTTTATCAGCACGTGTAATCTTGTTGTAACCAAGCATAGAAACTAAAGTCTGATCATAGAAACTGTCATACACATCTGTTTTATAAGATAGAAGATCTACAAGATTATAAGAAGGTCCTGTAGTCACACCTTCAAAAGGGCTACTAGTTCCATTATTTTCATTATAAAAATGAGACTTAATCTTTCTCCATGCATTTGGTATTTTATAACCCTCTTTAGAGACGGTTACTCCCATGATTACAACATCTTTGTCTTCTTGTGTTTTAAATCCTGTATGGTGATCTATTTCACTCCAATACTGTTCTTTATCATAGTGCACAATATTAGCATGAAAACATTCTTCTCCCCATGTATTGTTTATAGTAATAGAGTTTTTAGTTACAATGCCGTCTCCCGGTAAATAAGAAGGAGTCTGTAGTTGTCTTAAAATATTAAAATCATTGTCAACTAAAGAAAAGCCTACATTATTTTCTGTACTGGTCGAAGTACCTGCTCTATTCCAAATCTGATTGTAAGATGCCTGTACTGTTGTATCAATAGTAGAATTTTTACCTAACAGTGTTGTGTATTTCCCTAAAGCCCCGGAGTTAACAGTATCTTCACTAAAGGTAGTGCTATCTGTTAAACCATCTGCACTTGATATAGCGTTATGTGAGTTATGGTTTATAGTTCTAATGTCAGTATACTCTGCTCCAGATAATTTAGAAACAATGTTGACATAAGCACTTTGTATTGTAGGTTTCGTATTTAAGACATCAAATCCATGAAACCTTAAAGAACTAGGATTTATTTTATGTTGTTTAGCTAGTGCCGTTTCATTTAAATCAAAGGTAGTTTGGTGCCAATGATTGCTTGTGTAATGAGCACTAGATCCTACAGAGTTATGTTTGTTAGACTCTTCTAAATTTAAACCACCTAGTGGTATTAAATGCCCTGCATAAGACCCCTCTTCATTAGGCTGTAATGCATGAGGAGATCCGTGAAAAGCAATAGACTGGTCATACACACGTGTGTTACGCTCATCTCTTCTAGCATAGAAAAACTGGTATCCTTGTACTCTATCCTTAAGCTGTCTTGGAATTTCTATATTAGAAAATCTAACTCCACATATAGAAGCATACATAGAGTATGGTCCATAAACAGGATCTGGATGTTGATAAGGATAAGATAAAATTTGTATATCAAAATCGTAGGTAATTCTATTTGATAAAGTAGTATTACTTGGAGTATTTGTGTTTACGTCCCCATTTACAATACAGGTTGTTTCGTGATAAAATTGTATAACGTCCCCAACTTGTAAAGTTACCGCGGCTGTAAAGTCAGGTCTAAAAACCTCAGCAACATCCTCACTTGTAAAATCTCCTCCTTTAGTAGAAGTAATTAATTTAAAATCATCTTCATATCCAGTGTCTCCTTGTTGTGCATTATGTTCTGCCTCAGTAACTAGTAATCTTGAGTTTGATTCTTTGTTACGGAACACGTCTGTTCTAGTCCAGGTAGACTCATCTGAAACATCCTGTTTTGTAGTTTTACGTATACCCGAGATACAAACATGTTCTACTGTGGGTTTTCCTGATATATTTATATTTTTTGTAAGCAGGTCTACTCCATACTTACCTTTGAATAGTAGTGTATGCGCCTCAGTTGCTTTATATGTATAGTTTCCATTAGACCAAATTCCATAAGGAGTTGTTCCGGTAACAGCAGTAGCAAACATACTAGAGCCCGTTAATGCTCCTATAGCTGCTTGGTTGTTCAAAGACCCACTACTGTTATAATGAAAATCATCAAATGTTTTTGTAGATAATCCTGAGCTTGTTACATCCGGTACTGTCCCTGTTTGTTTCACTTGTGCAACTCCCTCGGCGTCATACGGTTGAGAGCTAATAAAACTTGGTGTAGTATAATTACCTAAGCTTGCAGAATAATTATAATCTGCAGCAGCTCTAATAGTTTTAATACCATTTCCATTGTTACTTCCCACTTGGTTACTAGTAGTATTCCACCAAGCTGTAATTAAATTAGGCTGTAATTTATTTACAAAAAAAGGAACGTCTCTATGTCTATAATCTACCCAACTATGTACTCTACCTCCTTTTATGTATTTACCCTCTCCCCATCTTCTACCCCATAGTCCGGAGTGGTGAGCAGCAGATGCCCAAGGTTTTCTATACCATTTCCAATAGTAGTGACCTATAATTCTACCTGTGTACCAACCAAGTTGATTACCATATAAATATCTAAATGACTGCGCAGTTCGTAAAGGCAGCTCTGGAATTGGTGTATTTAAGTTTTCACCCATACCGCATCCTTGATACTCTATCTCTAAACCAACTGCAAGTTTATTAGTGTTTTTCATAGTAAGCAGATTAGGATATAGCGCTTCTAGATCTGCTAAAGTTCCCGCACTTACTTGTTGAGGAGTTGTAGCATTATGCTCGTATCCCCCTCTTCTCATGTTACCTGCAATATCAATAGTGCCTGTTAAAAAATGAGCATAAGGACCACTAGTGTCAGTAAATTCTCTTGGGTCGTAAGTCTCAGCTAAAAAGTAGTATCCCGCAGGTACTGTAGGAGAAGCTGTCCCTACGTATAAATATAAATGGTGCTTTACAGTTTGTCTAGTGTAAGCAACATTGTGAGCAGTATTTTTTTTATTGTTAGACCAAAAGGACATTTGACCCTTTGTAGGTAAACTTGGTCTTGTATCTATTTCACACTCGTCCATGTAAGCAATAACTACTAAATCACCAGTTCCTGCAGCAGGTCCAGAATAATCTCCTGAAGGACTTTCATCAGGAAAAGAAGTATTGACTCCGTTTAATGTAGCGTAGTTAGGCATTTTGTGGTGACGCACAGGTTGTCCTGCGTTTGTCTCTCCCCAAGTTCCCGGATCTAAAGGATACTTTTCATTTTCATTTTGCCAAAATCCTAATCTTCCATCGACTCTAGCTGTTTCTCTTGTTTGGAAATACCTAGTATCTTGATTAATTCCAAGATCATGATTAAATATTCTTTCGTATTTTGTTCTATCTCCAGGTGTAATTACTCCTTGACTAACATCTCCTAGTATAACATCCTTTAAAGGAATCGTTTCGTCTATAGTTATAGGATTTAAATACTTGTTATTTTGATCTTTTAATGCAACTGTAACAAGCATTTTATCTCTTCCTGGAATGTGATAAGCCCCAGACCATGTACCGTCATTATATAGAAATGAAATATAAAAAGCATAAACCTCATCCGGTCTAAACCCTTTTTTATTGTATACAAATAATTCATTTTTATAAGAACCCTTTACAGAGTTGATGTCTACGTAATCTCTTTCCCAATGCGCTTTAATTTTCATTGCAAAGGGCTGATAGTTAAAATCAGGATTGCTTGTAACATTACCTAAAAACAATTTACTGTCAAAGTAAGTAATAGTTTTAGCAGTTTGATACGTATCGTTTCCTACAGCAATATCTTCTAAAAGAAGAGTACTAGATGTTTCTTTTCCTGTATACGTTATTTCAAAATTTCTTTCGCTAGATACGTTACTGTCATTAGCTGTTTCAAGAGAGTCATCGTCAGTAATTTCGCGGTTTACAAAAGAAGATATTTCAATCCTTTTAATAAACTCACTTGTTACAACCCCTCCTATTTTTTTATAAACAGAAAAATGTACGTATTTATATCTTGTATCAATGTCTGTTAATATAAATTTTATAGACTTTGATGTAGGTGTATCTGGTTCACACCCGTCGTATTCAGAAGTAAGATCAAAATTACTTTGTTGATCTTCTCTATAACTACCAGACAGCTCTAATGTAGAATTTGTGACAATAAAAGGACCCTCTAATGGTGTGTAGTTTGTTACACTTCCATCTTTTAACTCATAAGCAAAAGATAAAAAGTATGATCCTGATCTTAAAGATCCTCCATTATCAAGTATAGTATTATAAACTATACGTGGTTTAGAGTATTCTGGAAATAAATAAGATAAAACTAAATCTTCTTCATCTAAAAGTTTTTTTGATGAGGGGTCTACTTCAAAAGGCAAGTCATCTAGATTTAAAATTTTAGGAGGACTTTTATCGTCAGTAAATGCTATTATAACTTCCTTTTTATAGTTTAATACATAACACCCTTTAATAAAAGTATCAGATCTAAATTTTAATTTACTAGACTCAAGAACTTTTGTATAAGAGTTGTTTTTATATCTACCTATTTCAGAATAGTAAGTCTCTTCAATTATATTAAGTACAGAGCCTGTTTCTAAACCAAAAGTTAAATTACTTTTTTGGTTATTTGTATTACTTGTAATAGAAAAAACAGTAGTAAAATTATTTCCATGATTTGTGCTATCAGTCTGTGTAACTGTAACTCCCCCATTTATAAAGTAAGTATAGGAACCACCACCACTAGGAAAAGGTAAATCACCAATTACAACAGTCTCACTTTGTACTACTCCTACATTGTTTGTATAAGTAAAAGTAAGATTGCCAGTCATGTTAGCTGGTATATTTACATAATAAGTTGCTACTGTTCTATTTGTTAAAACAGTATCTGAATCATCATCTCTTGAAAAGATTATAATTTCATCATCAGTTATTGGAATACTACCAATAATCTTTTTAGTTAATGTATGTACTTTATTAAACCCTAACTCATTAGTAACAGCCCCCTGTATTTTATTAATAAGAATGTTACGAGCGTTTGGGTACGACCCATCAATCTGATCGATAGCATGCGTATCTTTATATAAACCTTTATCTAGTTTCATGTTATTTTAAAATCTGTTCTTGAGACTGATTACCCATAAAGAAATCTCTATGCGCATTTATATTTGGGATTAATCTAACCCACATGTTTTTAAATGACTCTACTTTATCTACAGAAGGGAAAGCAAGATCGTTCTGAGCACTAATGCAGTATTGACCCCATTTTTGATCTGCTACTTCCCAACTGAATAACGGATGAGCGTATCCGCCCATTAACATTTGTCTTAAAACATACCATTCTAAAGCCTGCTTTACATAAATATTATCTGGTACCATTGGATACCCATCAGAATCTGTAGGATAAGCAGTGTAGTGTATTTTGATTGTTCCTTTAGGAAAACTTGTTTGTATAGATCCGTTGTTTATGATATAGTAATCTCCTCTGTATACACTATCTCGTGTAGATCTTTTAGTAAGACCGCTTTGGTTATTACTTACATTGTTTACGTCTGTTGTATATGCGGCTGTAAATACTTCTCCGTTTGTTCCATTAGGAGACATAGAAGTTGTTGAAGCGGCGTTTGGTAAATCATATCCTGTTACATCAGTTCCGTACGGTAATGGTTTTCCTGCATACTCAACTTGTATGATATCAACCAAATCTACCGGTAAAGCTGCTTTATGACTATCCATAGTAACTTCTAGTGCTTTTCTTTCAGAGATTGATACATGACCAATATACTCTAAAGCTTCGCCTATCCATTCCATAGCATCTAAAACCCAGCCTTCATCATTAATACGTAAGTCCCTAAAGATTTTAGCGATCACGTTTTTCGAACTTATGTGTTTATAATTCATTTGATAAAGTTTAAAAATGAGAATTCATCCAATTTTAGTTTGTCTGAAAGCTTTTTTCTGTTTCCTTTTGTAGGAGTGAACTTATATACACTTTTATTAGGTACTTGACATATTGCCTTTTCCCAATACCATCTAAACCAATGGTCGTCGGTCCAGTATACTACCTTATCTATGCCTTGCTCTTTTAACTTTCGTGTCTCAAAATAATTGACACTCTTCTTTTCAAAATTTCTTTCTACTCGTTTTATCTTAAGTCTGCCCAGTTGGTGCCCTGGATAAAACGTTTGCCCTTCTAAAATTACATCTACTACTTTGTGATTAAATTTTGATATAACGTATTTGTACAAAGTGTAAGTAACCTCTGTGTTAGGATACTTCTTTTTATAAAATTCGTACATATCTTTTGCCCCATAGTTATTCATTTACTTTGATTTCGTTATTATCGTTCTGTATGTTTTCTAACTTGTATTCTGCTGCTAAAATTGATTGTGTTATTTGTTGTATCATATCCGCCGTTACTGGATATGCTTTGTCGTCATTATAACAAGGTTCTCCTAAGTATGTAAACCCTTTAAGTTCATCTACGTCTTCAAAAATTCCTCTTATAAACAGTGTAGGTAAAGTATAGGCATCTCCTTCATTAGAACTAGAGGTTGGAATATTCAATGTGTATATTCTACCGTTTTGATAAAAATACTTTGGAGCATCCGCATTAAACTTTGTAAAATAACTATATTCATAGTTACCTGGTGTAATAGGAATAAGGGATTCTTTGGTTCTACTTTTTACACTAGTAAGATCTATGTCTTCTTGTGTAATAGTATATACAACGCTTGAGTCACCAAACCTTGCTTCTGCAGGAATATTTAAAGTAATCTTATCCCCTACATTATATCCGGTACCCCCTTGTGTAATATTAATACTAGTTATAGGAGTAGACCCACTATTAGTTGTACAAACAATTTGAAAAACAGCCCCTGTACCTGACGGAGTGGTGTTGTTAGTGCTTGTTATATTAGAAAGTGTAACTGTAGCACCTACGGCAATAGTTCCTGAAATTAAAAAAGACCCTTCCCATGTACCAAACGTTGTTGCTACCTGTCCTGTAAGAGCAACAATTTGTCTTACATTAAGCTTGCCGCTATATGTAGTTTTGAAATATGCTACCTCAAAGAAAGGTACTCCTCTTTTTAACCTTACTGGTTTGGGGAGTATAGCATTTGATTTATGTAAAGGTTGATTGTTGACAGCTGCAGAAAATTCTATTGTTTCTGCTATGTTTACCAAAGAGATTGGTGCTTCTATTGTCTGTATAAACTGGTCTGGTAAGTACGTGTTACGATCCTGATCTCTACGTATTAGTAAAGATCTATAATACTTAATCTGAAATTTAAGTCGCTCTATATATGCTGCATTTGTAGCTCTGCCCGATGCATCAGCTATATTATATGCAATTTCATTAAGAGTCATAACGCGTTATTATTTAAATTACCATATACCTTGTTTTTTTATTTTTGTCTTTATAAGCTTTTAAACATCTGTTTCTATTACTGTCTTTAGATACATATGATACATGTACCCAATCTGGATTATTCTCATCACCAAACTCCCAGATTAATTGATCAAAATCTAAGTTGTCTTTTATGAATTGATACATTTCAGCATTTGTTTTGTGCCCATGTGTATCATCTATATCCATAGCTCTACCCTCGCAGTGCTGTGATGTTTGACGTTTTTTTCCGTCTATTATTTTACTTGCTCCACCAATTGCTTCGTTTAATTTGCTGCAACGATAGAATGAGTTTATTCTTATAGGACCTCCTACATACTTGCGCAGAGGTTCAAAGACTCGTTCTGCTAACACTTCCATGTTTGTTTTATGGTAGTCGCTAGGTGAATTATCAATACCTAATCTAATAGCTGTAGAACTTCTTATCCCCTCTTTGTATGATATGTGTTTGGAGATCTTCATAAAGTATTACTCTCCTTTGATTTCTCCTGTATTTTTATCAATACTAACGTCTCCGTATTTTTCTTTTAAATCATTTACTAAAGTGTTTCTACTATCTATAATAGATTGAAACTGTTCCTTTAATGATTCTTCGTTTTTTTCTACGTTGAACTTTACTAACTGTAGGTCACCTAGTTTGTAAGTAACATCTTGAATTTGTCTTTCTGCATCTTGAATGCTTTGAAGCTCTTCTTGTGTAACTTTGTTTACTTCTGTTGATTCTACATCTTGTACAATTTCAACATCTTTTACTTGATTCTTAGCCATGCTATTAAAATTAAATTTTGTTATTTATACAAAAATGCGAAAAAAATCCTTACTAACCAAAGTTTCTTTTAAGAATCAACACTGATTGTCTGTTTTGATACCAACGGAAATATTATTTTACCTCCATCATTTAGAGACCCTACATAAGCGTCTGATAAGTTGTTTAACATATCTTCTGTTAAATCACTTTCCTTCCACCACATATCAAATAATATTAAATCATATTTAGTTGTAGGTGTATAACTATATGCGTCTGCTTCTATTATATTTATAGAACTATCTAAGTAATCAACATATTCTATCAATTCAGAGTTCTGTTCGATAACATCTATTACACTACAGTTTTTAATATGTTTTGCATAATTAGGTAGTAATCCCATACCTAAACCAATTATAAGTATCTCATCAAAAACAAAGTCTTCATATAATTTACTAATACCTCCACATCCTTCACAATCTCCCAGTAAAATCTTTCCATAATACTCTTTGTTTTCTATCCAATCACCATTAGTAAATGTCATTTTAGAAACACCATCTATTTTAGCAACAACAAAAGTATCCCCGTTATATTCTTTTATTAACTCTTCTTGTATTTTCATATTAACATTGATTTATTGACGTTATAACTCCAAAAGTATTAACCGTAAAGTAATATTCTACTAAAAGAGCATCATAAGCCCAGTTTCCAGCAGCTAAAGTTGCTGTACCGCTTGAATTAGTGTACACCGTGGTGCCGAGTGTAGGTGTGTTTGACGTATAATATCTTGTTGTGTTCATTGTTTGACCACATGCAAATACAGGTTTTGGGTATGCTACAGGGGTTGTTGGTTTAGCGTAAAGGGTTGCCCCTACGCTTGTTGTTACAGCCTTACCTACACCGTAAGAGGTTCCAGCAGTGTTGGTTGCATATGCTTTGTAATAATAAAGAGTATTACTATTTAAACCAGTCAATGCAGACGAAAAATTACCAGTACCACTCCCAACAGTATTAGTAGTTACTCCAGATGCACCAATAAATAAATTAATATTAGATGTTGATCTAACAAAACCTCTTGCTGTAACTGTTGAGCCGCCTTGATTTGATACACTTCCCTCCATTGTAAAACCAGAAGAGCTAACAGAAGATCCATCACCTGTTACTACCGTAGCAAATCCTGTAGCTATATCATCACATATGTCTTCTATAAACTGTTCTATATCACTAGGGTCTCCAGAAAAATTAGTTAATCCTCCTGTGTTATTAGCGTATCCATTATATATGTCATACCTAGTAGTCGTACCATCACTTGAAGTATAATTACCAAAATTACCTAAAACAGATATAGTACAAACATTAGCAACTGCTTGATTAGATAATGTACCCATTTTTGCTAATTCTTCCGCACCATTGAATTGATCATCCCCGTCCCCATCCGGAGAATTATCTGTTATAAGTATAACCATTCTAGTTACTCCAGATCTAAAACTTCCTGCTAAGTTGTGATTTATTACTCTATCTATTGCAGTATCGTTTGGCTCTGGTCCTAAATTACCACTTCCTAGTTTCATACTTGTAGCACTATTAGTAGTACCAGCTAGATATCCTATTTTAGTGTCAAAATTAGTTTTATTTGCGTTTGCAAAAGGAACCACAGCTGATAACCACACTTCTCCTGAATTGTATTTATTAGCAGAAGGTAAGTTAGCAACAGTAGTATTATTGCCTGACCAATACGAAGGAGTACCAGTGTCTTCTCCTCCTGTTTGATCTATTAAAACTGCTGCTAATCTATAATCTCCCCCAGATTCAGCAACAACTTTATTTGATATACTAGCTACATGTGCTTTTAAACCTGTTGTTGTGTTATTATAATAACTTCCCATACTACCCGTGTAGTCTAATAAAAAAACCACATCCATAGACTTATTACAAGGTATTGCTTGAAAGTCATGATCGTAAGCATAAAACTCGCCCATACCATAAGCAGCACTATTATTTGGATGGTTTGGACTTTGTGTGTTTGTTGTATCGTAATTTAAACCACTATTTGCTGTACCTCCTACAGTAACATCTTTTAGACTTATAGCTCCGCTGATAACCCCATTAGAGTTATAATCATCATAATGTTTTTCTTTAGCTAGTTTTTTTAAACTTAGCTCTCCTGATCCAGGTGCTGCCATTATTTATTACAATTACATTTGTTAGACTTTAACTCTTCTATTTCAGCTTTTAAATCTTTTATTGCTTCTATCAAATACCCAGTTAAGTTACCATATGCAACTCCTAAGTATTCTCCGTCGTCTTTAACAAGCTCTGGTGCTACTTCTTGCATTTCTTGTGCAATAACACCACTTCCTTTTTTATCGTCTTTAACGAAGCTTACGCCTCTCATTTGATAAACTTTGTTTCCGTCTAGGTTTTTAACTTCTGTTTTAAGCCTAGCATCAGAATAAGCTATAACATCTCCAGTTGCTGTTATTGTACCCGTTATTGTAGCACCTGTACTTGTAGTTTCAAGTTTAGTGCTATTAGCGTGTCTTAATTGAACGTTTCTAGTACCCGTATTCATAGCGACAAAAGTATCACCATTAGCGGAGTTTCTTAAGAACATGTTAGTGCCATTCGTCTGTATGTACAAGTCCCCTGTTCCTAACTCATTTATATAGCTATTACTCCCGTCGTGATAGATTTGAAGGTCATTGCCAGTTCCTAATAATATTTTTTTATTATCTGGTAAATTAACATTACCATAAAAAGTAGAGAGACCACTTGAGTTGACATCAAATATCGGTACACCTGATATATCTGCCACTGCAAATATCTCACCAGATAAATCATCTGTAACTGAGAATAACTGACCTTGCGTTCCTTGTACGTCAAGTTTAGCGTTAGGTGTTGATGTTCCAATACCTACGTTACCGCCTGAAGTGATACGCATTTTTTCATCATATCCAGATGCTCCATTTCTAAAAATCCATCCTGTACCTGCTGGAGTTTGAATAAATATATTACCTGTTTGATTATCTATTACTCCACCACCTGATGAATTTAAATTAATTTGTGGTGTTGTTACATTTCCTGAAAAAGTTGCGTTACCTGCTTCAAAATTAAAATTACCACTCCCCGCGTTTACTAATTTAAATGTTTTTGTACTTGTTGTATTTGTTCCTAATTGGATAGTTCCAGTATCTGGGAATGTAAAATCATAATCTGCAACACCAATATCTGTTAATTTTAATACCGAATCTGTTGTTGAACTTGTAGAAGCTCTAAAAGAAGTACTAGAAACAATAGGGGACGTTACAGTTCCTGCAAAAGTTGCATTACCACTTGTGTGGTCAAGTGTAACAGCATCTATAACACCGTCTTGAGTTATATACATCTTACCGTTTGCAGCAGAACTAAGCCTCCATTTTTTACCAGTTGAACTTGTTGTGTTGTCTAAATAAAATATAGGTGCTGTGCTTGACAACGTTACATTACCTGCAAAAGTTCTATTATTAGTAGTTCCTTGATATGCATAACCACCAGGATTAACTAATTCATTTATTGTAGGATGATGACCATTTACCTCATAAAAACCAGGTCTTGCGAATTGCAGTTTTGACGTATTGTCAGTTGAGTAATATAAAAATACCCTGTGACCAGTTGAAAGTGTCGCACCAGCGCTACCCATTTTATATGCTGTACCTTCGTAGATTCGCTCTCCAGTATCTAACCTATAAAGACCTTGACCTTTCCAATTACCATTAGCCGTATTGGAATCATTATTTGCTTGTATATAACCAACTGAAACACACCATACATCTTGTGGTAAAGTTCCAATATTAACTGATATAAAATATGGATTGGTATTAGCTGTACCAGCTAAATTAAAAATTTGATTTGTACCAGCTCCAGTACCATGATAAAAACTACCACTTGTTTGTGATGTTACTCTTTTAACATATACGATTGACATATATGCTTTATTAATATCTAAATTATTTATAGATTTATTCCAACCTCCATCCCAATCATTACCAGAATCTGGTACGGTTTCTTGAACAAGTTCCCTTGTTTGGTATGGACCTTCTTTATATGCGTTACTTGCTTCGCTACCTGAAAAATCACCACCAAAATAACCCGTCATATTAAAACCACCAGTTGTCCAACTTTCTGAGGTTAATAGATTTTTTCTTACACCTACAACTTGTTTATCAACTACAACATTTCCTGCAAAAGTTGTGTTACCTACACCATCTACTTTAATATCCCATCTACTATCGGTATCATTATATAAACCAAAATAATTCGCAGTATTGCTAAACATGAAATCATCTCCACCACCATTGAAAACTAATCTTGGAATACTGTCTGATGAATTTAATGTTAAATAACCGCCAGTAGAAACTGCACCTGCAAAAGTTGCGTTTGAACCTACTAATTTTAAAACATCTGTAGCACTGTAGTTGCTAAAACCAATAGTACTAGTGTAAGGAGCACTGCTTGTTCCTGTAACGGTCATAACATCAAATCCTGCGCCATAAGTAGAACCTAAAGGAGCGGCTTTTAATTTAGCCACTGATGCATTTTTTATTGTTACATCACCTGCAAAAGTTGCATTACCTGCGGTAGCTATAGTACCTACATTACTTATGTTATAAACAGCTTCACTGCCACTAGTATCTCTTGTAGCAAGACTTAAAAATCCATCAGCAGCTTTGTTCATTACTTCAACACTAGATCTTAAGTATAACAAACCAAAAGCTTGAACATAGCCAGAGCTAACAACGTTACCACCAATATTTAAATTATTAGTTAAATCCCAAGTGTCATCTGCATCATCAAATATTAAACTTGCTTGTGTAACAGCATTGCCATCACCATCAACACCTCTATATATAGATATACCAGATGTAGCTGCTGTCGCAGTATCTGGTGTTCCCTGTGTGGTATTAAGCTGTAGTATATTATCTTCAACTTCTACTGTTGTGGTATTTAAAGTTGTTGTAGTGCCATTAACAATTAGGTTCCCTGTAACTGTTACATCACTTGTAAAAGTTGCAGCACCATTAGCCCCTATAGTTAATCTTTTTGTAGGAGTTGTAGCTCCATCAGCAGTGGTAAAAAACTCTAATCTTCCCGGCATGTCGTCATCTCCAGGTGTTCCATCAACATCAGCGCTAATAGTTGCTAATGCTCTATAATCATTACCGTCATAACCATAATACCTTATTGCACCTACAGTTTCTTCTGCTACACTAATCGTCGGACTTGCCCCTGTTCCACTTGATTTTCCTAATCCTAAAAATGAGTAATTACCTACTGTACTACTATGCGACATAATTTGAATAGCAGCATATGAATCATTTTCAACATTTAAATCACCTGATCCGTAATTACTATTTGAAGATGGAGATGTTGTTCCAACGTTAAGAGTTCCCGCAATATTAGCGTCGTCTGCAACTGTTAGGTCGTCGCCAACAGACACGTCCCCCGCAAAAGTTGCGTTACCAGCGCTTTTTAGCGTTAAAGCTGTTGTGTCTAAACTTGAACTTGTAGATGTTCTAAATATAAACGATTGTCCAGTTGTATTATGATCTATATAAGCTGCTCCAGAGCTTTTAAACCTTAAATTGTTTTCTGCAAATCTTGATCCATTTGTACCTACTGTAATTTCTGTCCCATTAACATCTATATTGCCTGCAAAAGCTGCGTTACCACTTCCATATAATGTCAATGGAACTACATCTGTACCAGCTGTCTTGGTTTTAAAAATTATATTACCGGTATCGTTGTCCCACGTGTTACTTATTATTAAATAACCACTAGTAGCACTGTAATCAATAACACCTCTATACGTAGCAATGTTTCCAAGATAGATTGTTCCATTAGCACTGTGAGCGCCTGTAGCATCACTCCATCCATTAACTTGTAATTGAGCGCTAGATGAGTTTGTTGCAGTTATACTACCTGAATCTATTGTTCCTGCAAAAGTTGCATTTCCGTCTATTTCAACTTTACCACTAGAATTTACATTTAAAATAGGTATACCTGAAACATCTGAGACAGAAAATATATCTCCTGTTAGACTATCTGTTATAGAAAATACTTGCCCAACGCTTCCTTGAACGTCTAAGAGTGTACCTCCTGACCCAGTTACTATAAGTCCTTTTTTTATTTTAAATTCGTTTGCCATATTTTTTACCCTTCATTTTCCAGGTTATTTTTTAGTTATAAGAATCTTGATTTTTCTGCGTTATAGTTTTGTGTTACTTCAGCCTGAGAAAGAGCTTTATTATAAATCATAGTATTAGCTAAATTACCTCCTAAATAGCGAGACCCACTAAAAACCCTTCCTATAGACATTTCAGATGTTCCACCGATATTTGCACTTGATCCCGTCACGGTTGTAGGCATCGCAACACCATTTAAATATACTTTTAATGTCTGACTCCCGAAAGTCAAACCGATATTAGACCATTCTCCCGCTGTTAGCTTATCATATCCAGAATCTAACGAGCCATACCCAGCATTTGGTCCATAGATATAAACATTTAACCTACCGTAAGCTAATTGAAAATGAACAAAATTCCCACCATCATATGTGCCAAAAACACCATCCCAAGCGGAAAACGTATTTACTTTTACCCAAGAAAATACAGATATTTGGTTTGTAATAGACAATTCACTGCTTGCTCCTAAGCTAACATAATCATCTGTGTTATCAAATAAAAAACTTCCTCCATTTGATGAATTAAAAGTAGGTCCATTAGTCAAAGTGCCATTAATACCAGTTGCACTTAAGTCTTTCCAAGTTGTTCCGCTACCTGGATAACTTCTTGTGCTTCCTGCATCAACTGCAAACACTAATCCGTCTGTTACTATGTGAGGTCCTCTATACATTATATAAATCTGTTTTTTTGTGCGTTATATATTTGATCTAACTCCGCTTGAGTAAGACCTCTATTGTATAATAAAGCTAAACCAAAATCTGCTTTTGAACGAGGTCCTCCTATAGCCATAGCACTTGAATCCGTAAGTACGTTTCCTGTTTTTGTTTGTACAACTGTATTTGTAACTCCACCTCTTATATTGCATATTCTATTGTTAGAACCCCCAGCCGCATTGTAAGATTGAGCAACCATTATCCAAGATCCAGAACCAGCCATTATTGTTGCGGAATTTCTACCTGATGTATTAGCAAAATCAAATAATATTGGATTTCCACCATACCATTCTACAATCATACCATATTTTGTAAAACCTGGTTTACCAAATAATTGTGCATAACTACCAGCAGTCACATTATTAAATTTAACCCAAATTACTTGAGTAAAGCCTGTGGTTACTTGTAGTGAAGAATCATTTGGAATTGAAATATAATCATCAATACCATCTGTTGACATATACCCTGATGAATTCCAAGATGTTCCATTATTCAATGTGGCATTATTTCCTTGACCACTTAGGTCATACCAAGTTGTGCCACTTCCAGGGTATGATCTTTCTGAAGTAGCATCTAATGCTAAAACTAATCCATTTGTTGGTATATCTGGTCCTCCGTATGCTCCCATATTATTCTTCTTCTATTGGTTTAGTCCACTCTGGAGTAGCCATTATTACTAATATCTCCTCGTGAGTGTAAGGTCCTTCGTATGAACTCAATGTTGATACAAATGCAGGTTCATCACCCTCCCATTTTAATACTGTTTCTA
>Ga0228636_1000178_pt1 | contig 18607 bp, 19 predicted proteins | sample 45DmetaG_FD_182709 | JGI IMG/M metagenome (GOLD analysis project Ga0228636, IMG submission 182709) | Seawater microbial communities from Monterey Bay, California, United States - 45D | ecosystem: Environmental > Aquatic > Marine > Coastal | place: USA: California | collected 2016-11-03 | reverse complement strand
ATTCATGATCATGATAGTCTTTGTACAATTTGCTATCTGTTACCCAAAAACAACGATGTTTCATTTAGTTTGTTTTGATAGGTTTTATTGCAGTTTGTCTTTCATTTACGTATTCGAAAGTACCATCTCCAAAATAACCTGCTTCTTCTAACATAATTCTTATGTCTTTATTCCATTCATTTATAGTAACAGTCGTGTTTAATTCAATAGCATAAGCTGTATTTTTTTGCAAAGGATAATCGCCATTAAAAGGCACACCTCCTTGAGAATCCCACATACCAATTGTGGTACCTGCACTATGCCCATATTTTCCTAAAGGATGTGTATAAATTGATGGTCTTAACCCTTCTTTCTTACCTTGTGCTAAAGAAGCTAATAGTATTTCATTACCTGTTTTACCAGCTTTCATATTCTCTGTTAAAATATCTTGCACTCTATTTCCTTTTTTAAATGCTTCTTTTAAAAATTGAGGAACTTCGTTTTCATCATCTTTTAAAACATAGGCATGTTGTTGGCAATCTGTATTTAAAGCAATATAAGTGATCCCAAAATCGCAATGCAATAAATCTCCTTTTTGAATGATTTCAGTAGGTTTACTTTTTGAAAAAGATTCTATATGCGATTTTAATACTTCATTACTCCTTTGAATATCAATAGTTGGATGAAACCAAGTTTCTAAACCTAAATCTGTAACTTTTTGTCTTAGAAACCAAACCAAATCTTCTGTAGATGTTTTTCCTGGAGTTATTGTCTTTGCTGAGAAAGCTTCATCAATAATATCGTGTGTAATTTTCACGAGTTTTCTAAACAACTCCATTTCTTTTTCAGTTCTTGTTTCTATCCAAGCAATTCCTAATTTCTCAGCAGATACAATTTTTGATGTTATACTTTCTGGCATATTTGCTTTTAATTCATCAAAATCTGTTTTTACTAAACCATCTGCTAATGCAAAATGTGTTGAATAATTTAACCCTATTTTTTCTGGATTTCTTTCAGCTATTATCTTTTCTAACGCTCTCCATTGATTAGGTTCTTCTTCTTTATTCCAAGCCGATTTTATGCTTTTCCCTATATCATATCTTGCTACTGCTAATCTTTCTAAAGTATCTTTTGTTTTATCTCTATAAAAAACAATAATGGTTCTTCTTCTAGCATTTAACCAAGTTGCTGGTAACATGGTTTTTAATATTGGATCTTCATTATATTCTCTAGAAATAAGAAGCCACATATCTAAACCAGTTTTATCCATTAACTCAGGTAATAAGTTTGTAAATCTATCTTCTAAAAGTTCATCTTTTACTTTTGCTCTTTCTATTTCTGGAAGTATTTCATAGCTCTGTTTATCTGCAAATTCTTTATCTGAACATGAAAAAACAAATACTAATAGTGTAACAAGTACAATTCTTTTAAACATAATAAAGTATTTAGAACTTTAAAATTAATGTTAAAACAACTAATTTCCTATGTTAATTAAAATAAATTTATGGTTTTGAGTTTGTTTACTCATTAAACAACTAGTTTTACTCAATTGTAATTTTTTTTATTGTAATCGGTTATTATCTTAGTATCGAAATATAAATCCTTTATTATGAAATATTTAAATAACATTTTAGCAATTATAATTATTTGTTTACTTGTATATGCTTGTGGATCTTCACCAATAAATCAAAAAAAGGATGGTATAATAGAAGAGCCTGTTGTTATTGCTAATGATAGTTTAGAGTATGAGATTACAATTATAGATATAGGATTTAATAATTATTTAAATTCTATAGCACAACCAAGAGGATTTTATTCACAAGAATACTTAGAAGGTAGAAATAGACCTTGGGTGATTACTTGGAATCAAAGAGCTCAGAATCCACTAAGATTTAATCCAAATATTTACGAGAACATTATTAATTATCAACAAAATATAGATTATGGTTATGAAGTAAACTACCTTTTATTTAATTACTTTCTATTTGCTCAAAGAAAATACAATATGAGTTTGGGTGGAGGCTTTAGAACTGGTAGAATTAATTAAGCTCTCTTTTCAAATCTAACAAAGCTATAGTCTAGCTTATTTTTTTCGTCGGCTTTAAAATCTTCTCTTTTGACCTCTTTCCAAACAGATAAGTCAATTTCTGGGAAAAAAGCATCTGCATCAAATTCTTTATGCACCAAAGTTATTTCTAAAGCATCTGCTACATCTTTTTGTAAAGCATAATCATAAATTTGAGCTCCCCCTATAATAAAGATTTCTTCATCTTTAGAAGCTAATTCTAAAGCTTCTTCTAGACTATGAGCTATTAAACAACCATCTTTATAATAATGCTTATTTCTTGTAATAATTACAGAAGTTCTATTTGGTAATGGCCTACCTATAGATTCAAAAGTATTTCTACCCATTAAAATATGATGACCACTAGTTAGTTTTTTAAAACGTTTTAAATCTTCAGGCAAATGCCAAATTAAATCGTTGTCTTTTCCTAATGCATTATTTTTTGCAATTGCAGCAATAATTGTAATCATCTATAAAAAATTTTAGCAAAAATAATTGAAATGAGAAGAGATTTGACGAAAACTCTTATTTATTGATGATTTTTTTGAAAAACGAATACGTTTTCGCACAGAAAATACTGAAAATCAACCACAAAGAATTATTAATATTTTTGAACATCTAGCAATTTATATCATTAAATTTTTATAAAAATGAATATTATATAATCCATTTTTAATAAACTAATAATTCTTCAATATTATTAATTGATTTAGTTTGTGTGAAATAAGTTCTTGTATACATTTACCACGTAATTTAATTTAATAATTATGGCAATTAAAAAACAATTTTTAAAAAGTAAACCAGTTTGTAAAGTAACTTTTACTGTACCAGCTGAAGAAGCAAAAAATGTTGCAGTAGTAGGAACTTTTAATGAATGGAATGATAAAGCAACACCGCTTAAAAAATTAAAAAACGGATCTTTTAAAGGAACTGTTGATTTAGACGCAGGTAGTTCTTATGAATTTAGATATATTGTAGATGGCGAATATATAAATGAGCAAGAAGCAGATAGTTTTGCTTGGAGCGATTTCGCTGGTGCAGAAAACAGTGTTTTAAGTGTATAGTAAATAAATGCTATGAAGATGTAAAAAGAGCTTTCAAATTTATTTTGAAAGCTCTTTTTTATTTAAACTGCAACTACTCCTTTTATATGTGGATGTGGATTATAATTTAACAGCTCAAAATCTTCAAAAGTAAAGTCTTCTATATGCTTTACTTCTTTATTTAATTTCATTGTAGGTAAAGGTCTAATATCTCTAGATAATTGAAGCTCTAGTTGTTCTAAATGATTATTGTATATATGAGCATCACCAAAAGTGTGTATAAATTCACCTGCCTCAAAGCCACAAACTTGTGCAACCATCATTGTAAATAAAGCATATGAGGCAATATTAAAAGGTACTCCTAAAAAAATATCAGCACTTCTTTGATATAATTGACAAGATAGTTTACCATCAGCAACATAAAACTGAAAGAAAGCGTGACAAGGTGGTAAAGCTGCTTTGCCATTTGCTACGTTTTCTGAAAATGAAACACTAGTGTCTGGTAGAACAGAAGGATTCCAAGCAGAAACCAACATTCTTCTAGAATTCGGGTTTTTCTTTAGGGTTTCTATTACTTCTTTTAATTGATCTACCTCATCACTATTCCAATTACGCCATTGATGACCATAAACAGGACCTAAATTTCCATTATCATCTGCCCACTCATTCCAGATTCTTACTCCATTTTCTTGTAAATATTTGATATTAGTATCACCTTTAATAAACCAAAGTAATTCATAAATAATAGATTTTAAGTGTAACTTTTTTGTGGTAACCATAGGAAAACCTTCACTTAAATCAAATCGCATTTGATAGCCAAAAACACTTTTTGTTCCTGTACCAGTTCTATCTCCTTTTTCATTTCCGTTAGCTAAAACGTGTTTTACTAAATCGTGATATTGCTTCATATTCTTTTCTCTGTTTTGTGTAAAAATAAAAAAGCATCACTTTGTTTAAATGATGCTTTTAAAAATAATATTAAGAAGTTATTAACCAATAATCATTCCTGCAATAGTAGCTGACATTAATGATGCAATTGTACCACCAATTAAAGCTTTCATTCCAAATTCTGATAAGGTTTTTCTTTGACTTGAAGCTAAAGAACCAATTCCTCCAATTTGAATTCCAATAGAAGCAAAGTTTGCAAAACCACATAACATATATGTAGCCATAATTACAGATTTATTGTAATTAAGATGAATTGCATTAGCTGCATTTTTAAGTTCTGCTAATTGTATGTAACCAATGAATTCACTTGCTGCTAATTTAATACCTAGTAATTGACCCATCATTGTTGTATCTGATGAAGGAACACCTATTAACCACATTAATGGAGAAAAAATAGTACCTAAAATAAACTCAATAGATAACTCATTATAAGAGGTTGTACTTGCAATAATATCATTTAAAGACATAAAAGACCAACCTAAATATTCAATACCTTCAAAGCTACCAAAGGCACTTAGAATACCATTTAACATTGCAATTACAGCTACAAATACTAATAACATTGCACCCACATTTACTGCAAGTTTTAATCCTTCTGTTGTACCATTTGCAATAGCATCTAAAATGTTAGACCCTATTTTTTCTTGTGATACTTTTACATCTGTATTAACTTTTGCTGTTTGTGGATATAGAATTTTAGAAATAACAATAGCACCTGGAGCAGCCATAACTGATGCTGCTAATAAATGTTTAGCAAAAACCAACTCTAAAGTTTTATTACCCCCTCCTAAAAAACCAATATATGCAGCTAAAACAGCTCCTGCAACAGTAGCCATACCACCAATCATAACTAAAAGCATTTCAGATCTATTCATCTTATCTAAATAAGCTTTTATTAAAAGTGGTGCTTCTGTTTGGCCTAAAAAAATATTTCCAGCAACAGATAAGCTTTCCATACCAGAAATACCTAATAACTTAGATAACAAAATGGCTAAAATTTTTACTATTTTTTGAATAACTCCTAAATAGAATAATAAAGAAGTTAATGCTGAAAAGAATATAATTGTTGGTAATACTTGAAAAGCAAATATATAACCAAAGGTATTCATATCTCCAACCATACCAGCAAATAAAAACTCACTACCTGCTTTTGTATAGTTTAAAATCTCAATGAAAATTTTACCTATAAAGTTAAAAATACTTTGTATAAATGGAACTTTAAGAACACCAATAGCAATTAATAATTGAAGCGACAAACCTAAAAAAGCTCTTTTCCAATCTATTGCTTTTCTGTTTTTACTGAATAAAAAAGCAATAAAAATTAAAACAAACATTCCTAATACTCCTCTCCATAAAGTATTTACAGAAAACCCTTCACTTGGTTTTATATAAATAAATTCTTCTTTCTTAGCTTCGTCTTTTTCAACAATAGTTGTTGTATTTTGATTTTTAGCTGAAGAAAAAGAATAAATAACATCATTTTCTGAAATTACTAAATCATCTTCGGTTAAAGATATAATATTGTAATACCTAACTGTATCTTTAGGCTGATTGTATTTAAATATTAAAAGGTTATTTTGCTTGATAAAACTCCCTGATGCTTTTAAACTATCTTTATCTAATAAAGAATACGAAAATTTATCACCATCTATAGAAAATAAATCTGTTTTGTCTATAGAAAACAACTCAACTCCTGCACCATTTTTTACAGAAGTAAAACTCCAATCTTTATTTAACTCTTGTGAAAAGGTAACAAATGAAGTAATTACAAATAAAAAAGTAAATAATTTTTTCATGTATATAGAAATTTATGAGCGCTTACTAATTTCGTCTCTTATTTTTGCAGCCAGCTCATAATTTTCATCAACAACTGCTTTATTTAATTGTTCTTTTAATTCTTTTAAAGATAAGCTAGAAAAATCAGACTTTTTTTGTTTGTCTACTTCCTCGAACTCAAGAGAAATATTTTCTGGATCTGTTTTTTGCTCAATAGCTAATTCTTCTTCTACTTTTAAATAAATACCAGCTTTATCTAAAATATTTTCATAAGTGTAAATAGGAGCATTAAAGCGAACTGCAATTGCAATAGCATCAGAAGTTCTTGTATCTATAACCTCTTCTACCCCTTCTCTTTCACATACCAAACTAGAAAAGAAAACACCATCTACTAATTTATGTATGATTACTTCTTTAATATTGATTTTAAAAGTATCTGAAAAAGTTTTAAACAAATCGTGTGTTAAAGGTCTTGGAGGTCTTATTTCAGTTTCTAAAGCAATAGCAATAGATTGCGCCTCAAAAGCACCAATTATTATTGGTAAAGTTCTAGAACCTTCTATTTCACTTAACACCAAAGCATAAGCTCCACTTTGTGTTTGACTGTAAGAAATTCCTTTTATCGTTAGTTGTATTAAACTCATATTTTATCATACAAAAACATTAATTGTTAATATATTAATGTCTTTTTAAGAGGGCACAATTTAATAAAAATAATAGACTGTCATCTTTTATTTTAAGAGTTTTTATCAATAAAAAACCACCAAAATAATCTGGTGGTTTAATGTTTGATTTAAATTTAAAAATATTTAAGCTGCTTTGAAAGCTTTTAATTTTTCGATTAATTTTGGAACAACTTCAAAAGCATCACCAACAATACCATAGTCAGCTGCTTTAAAAAATGGTGCTTCTGGGTCAGTATTAATAACAACTTTTACTTTAGACGCATTAATACCAGCCAAATGCTGAATAGCTCCAGAAATACCAATAGCTATATATAAATTAGAAGCAACTGGCTTACCTGTTTGACCAACATGTTCTGCATGAGGTCTCCAACCTAAATCAGAAACTGGTTTAGAACAAGCTGTTGCTGCTCCAAGAACATCTGCAAGTTCTTCTACCATTCCCCAATTTTCAGGACCTTTTAAACCTCTTCCTGCAGAAACCACAACTTCTGCGTCTGCAATCGTTACTTTACCAGTTACTCTATCTACTTTTTCTGATTTCACATTAGATTCAGCAACATTTACATCAAAATCTATAGATGAACCAGAAACAGCAATTTCATAAACTCCAAAAGAATTTTTGGCTAAACCAATAACTTTTTTATCTGAAGAAATTATTGTGTTAGAAAAAGCTTTATTTGAAAAAGCTTTTCTTTTTACTGTAAATGGTGATGTATTTGTTGGCAATGCAACTACATTAGAAGCATAACCTGCATCCATCTTCACAGCTAATAATGGTGCTAAGTATAAACCATCTATACTAGAATCTACAATAACTACAGAAGCATTTTCTGCATCAGCTACTTGTTGTAAAGCTGAAGCATATTTATTTGCATTAAAAGTGTTTAATGCATCATTTGAAACTGCTACCACTTTTTCTGCACCATATTTATATAACTCACTTACATTTGCTGCATTTATAGTAGCTACAACTACGCTAGTACCTAATTGTTCTGCTACTTTATTTCCATAAGAAACAACCTCAAAAGCACTTTTTTTGAACTTTCCTTCAGTTGAATCTGCATATACTAAAACTGACATACTTTTATATTTTAAATTACTTTAGCTTCGTTATGAAGTAAATTGATTAACTCATCTACATTATCTGCATCAACTAATTTTACAGCACCTTTTGGAGCTGGTTTCTCAAAAGTTTCAACAGTAGTTACAGTTGCTACGTTTTTTGCATCTACAACATTAAGAGGTTTTTTGCGAGCCATCATAATACCTCTCATATTTGGTATCCTTAAGTCTTTTTCTTCAACAATACCTTTTTGACCTCCAACAACCAAAGGTAAAGTAGTTGATAAAGTTTCATTACCACCATCTATTTCTCTAACTGCAGTTACATTTGTTCCATCAATTTCTAAACCAACACAACCATTAACAAAATTAAAGTCTGTTAATGCAGCTAACATACCTGGAACCATCTGACCATTATAATCTGCAGATTCTTTACCTGCAAGAATTAAATCATACTCACCTTCTTTAACAATTTCTGCTAATTCTTTAGCTACTTGTAATCCATCAACAGGATTTGCATTTATTCTAATTGCATTATCTGCTCCAATTGCTAAAGCTTTTCTTAATGTTGGTTCTGTAGTTGATTCTCCCACATTTACAACAGTAACTAATGCTCCTTGTTTTTCCTTAAACCACATAGCCCTTGTTAAACAAAATTCGTCATAAGGGTTAATTACAAACTGAACACCATTTGTGTCAAACTTTGTATTATCGTCTGCAAAATTAATTTTTGATGTGGTATCAGGCACATGACTAATACATACCAATATTTTCATAAACTATAATTTTAAACTTATTTTTTTCGCCTACGAAATTACGCCTTTTTTTTAAAAAATACTATGCATGCATAATAAATTTTCAAGATTTTAACATTTATCGAAATCGATTAAGTAATTAAAGTTAAAAATTAGGTGCAGATTGTAAATTGCATTAAGAAAATTTGACAAATATTTCCTTATTTTTGCGCGTAGCAAATTTTATAATTCAAATAAAATAATGAAAATAGTTCAGTTTAGAGAAGCAATATGTGAAGCCATGAGCGAAGAAATGCGCAGAGATGAAAGCATTTATTTAATGGGTGAAGAAGTTGCAGAATACAATGGCGCTTACAAAGCTAGTAAGGGTATGTTAGATGAATTTGGTCCAAAAAGGGTAATAGATACACCTATTGCAGAATTAGGTTTTGCTGGTGTAGCCATTGGATCTGCAATGAATGGTAACAGACCTATAGTAGAATATATGACTTTTAACTTCTCTTTGGTTGGTATTGATCAAATTATAAATAACGCTGCAAAAATTAGGCAAATGTCTGGTGGCCAGTTTAATTGCCCTATTGTTTTTAGAGGACCCACAGCATCTGCTGGTCAGTTAGGAGCAACTCACTCACAGGCATTTGAAAATTGGTTTGCAAATACACCTGGTTTAAAAGTTGTTGTACCATCTAATCCATATGATGCAAAAGGATTATTAAAAGCATCTATAAGAGATGATGATCCAGTAATTTTTATGGAATCTGAACAGATGTATGGTGATAAAATGGAAATTCCTGAAGGAGAATACATAATACCTATAGGGGTTGCAGATATTAAAAGAGAAGGTAGTGATGTTACTATAGTTTCTTTTGGAAAAATAATTAAAGAAGCTTATAAAGCTGCTGATGAATTAGCAAAAGAAAACATCTCTGTAGAAATTATAGATTTAAGAACTGTAAGACCAATGGATCATGCAGCAATAATAAAATCTGTTAAGAAAACTAACAGGTTAGTAGTTTTAGAAGAAGCATGGCCTTTTGGAAGTGTAGCTACAGAAATTACTTATAGAATTCAAGATGAAGCATTCGATTATTTAGATGCACCTGTTAAAAGAATTACAACTGCAGATACACCTGCACCTTATTCTCCTGTTCTATTAGAAAAATGGATTCCTAATTCAAATGATGTAGTTAGAGCAGTTAAAGAAGTTATGTACTTGTAAAATATTTCAATATTAAGTATTTAAAAATCCTGTTTCTAAATTAGAAACAGGATTTTTTTTCGAAAACAATTGCGTAAAATATATAAGTAACCCTTTAAAAAACCTCACATATTAACTATTTTTGTAATGAATTAAAATAACAACTATGATTGGTAAAGATGAATTGACTTTTGATGTATTAGTAGAAATACCTAAAGGCAGTAGAAATAAATATGAGTATGATTTTGAATTAAAAAAAATTCGATTTGACAGAATGTTGTTTTCTTCAATGATGTACCCAGCAGATTATGGTTTTATTCCAGAAACTTTAGCTTTAGATGGTGATCCTTTAGACGTTTTAGTTTTAGGCCACGAACCTACTTTTCCTATGTGTGTTAGTGAAGTAAAGCCTATAGGTGTTTTCCATATGGCTGATGAAAAAGGTCCAGATGAAAAAATTATTTGTGTACCAGTTTCTGATCCTATTTGGAATAGAAGAAAAGATATTTTTGATTTAAATCCACATCGTTTAAAAGAAATAGAACACTTTTTCCAAGTTTATAAAGATTTAGAAAAGAAAAAAGTTGATGTTGGTGGTTGGGGAGATGCTTCTGAAGCTATTAATATTTATCATAACTCTGTAAAGAGATATCAAGAAAGTGAATACAAAAAGACCGATAAATTTAAAATATAATAAAATATTTCTAATAAAATTATCAACCTCTTAAAATTAAACACTTTAAGAGGTTTTTTATTTCCACTCATTTTCTTACTTTTGCGTCCGTTTTAAACTAATCATAATAAATAAAATTATATGGAATCATTAATGATTTACATGCCAATTGCTTTGGCAGTTTTAGGTTTAATCTATATGTGGATTAAACAGTCTTGGGTAATGAAGCAAGATGCAGGAGATGGTAAGATGAAAGAAATTTCAGACTATATCTATGAAGGTGCTTTAGCTTTTTTAAGTGCAGAATATAAGTTACTTACTATTTTTGTTGTTATCGTAAGTGCAGCTTTAGCAGTTGTTTCATTTATTGTACCAACAACTCATATTTTAATTGTTGTAGCTTTTATTTTTGGAGCTGTTTTTTCTGCATTTGCTGGAAATATAGGTATGAAAATTGCTACTAAAACTAATGTTAGAACAACTCAAGCTGCTAGAACCAGTTTACCAAATGCACTAAAAATATCTTTTGGTGGTGGTACAGTTATGGGATTAGGTGTTGCTGGCTTAGCTGTTTTAGGTCTTACTGCATTCTTTATTTTCTTTTTCCATTTCTTTATGAATGGTACTTGGACAAATACAATGGATATGACTATTGTTTTAGAAACATTAGCAGGTTTTTCTTTAGGTGCAGAATCTATTGCTTTATTTGCTAGAGTTGGTGGAGGAATCTACACTAAAGCAGCAGATGTTGGTGCAGATTTAGTTGGTAAAGTAGAAGCTGGTATCCCAGAAGATGATCCAAGAAACCCTGCTACAATTGCAGATAACGTAGGTGATAATGTTGGTGATGTTGCAGGTATGGGAGCAGATTTATTTGGTTCTTATGTTGCTACAGTTTTAGCTGCAATGGTTTTAGGAAATTATGTAATTAAAGATATGGGTGGTGCTATAGACGATCTTTTTGGAGGTATAGGACCAATATTATTACCAATGGCAATTGCTGGTGCAGGTATCATTATTTCTATTGTAGGAACAATGTTAGTAAAAATTAATAGTAATGATGCTAAAGAAGCACAAGTAATGGGTGCTTTAAATAAAGGAAACTGGACATCAATTATCTTAGTTGGTCTTTCTTGTTTTGGTTTAGTTACTTGGATGTTACCAGAAACTATGCAAATGGAGTTTTTTGGTGAAGGTTTACAAGAAATTTCTTCCACGAGAGTATTTTATGCAACTCTTGTTGGTTTAGTAGTAGGTGCAGTAATATCATCTGTAACTGAATTTTATACAGGTTTAGGTAAATCTCCAATATTAAAAATAGTTCAACAATCTTCTACTGGAGCTGGAACAAACATTATTGCTGGTTTAGCTACTGGTATGATATCTACATTCCCATCAGTTTTATTATTTGCTGGTGCTATTTGGGCTTCTTATGCTTTTGCAGGTTTTTATGGTGTTGCTTTAGCAGCTTCTGCAATGATGGCAACAACTGCTATGCAATTAGCAATTGATGCTTTTGGACCAATTTCTGATAATGCAGGTGGAATTGCAGAAATGTCTGAACAAGATCCAATCGTTAGAGAAAGAACAGATATTTTAGATTCTGTAGGTAATACAACAGCTGCAACTGGTAAAGGTTTTGCTATTGCTTCTGCTGCTTTAACATCTTTAGCTTTATTTGCTGCTTATGTAACATTTACAGGAATTGACGGAATAAACATCTTTAAAGCACCTGTTTTAGCGATGTTATTTGTTGGAGGAATGGTACCTGTAGTTTTTTCTGCTTTAGCAATGAATGCAGTAGGAAAAGCAGCTATGGAAATGGTACAAGAAGTAAGAAGACAGTTTAGAGATATTCCTGGAATTATGGAAGGAACAGGGAAACCTGAGTATGATAAATGTGTGGCAATTTCTACACAAGCATCTTTAAAAGAGATGATGTTACCTGGTTTATTAACTATTGGTTTTCCATTAATCATAGCATTTGCTCCTTTAGCTTTTGGTATGGATAAGTTAGCAATCGCAGAAATGTTAGGTGGTTATATGGCTGGTGTTACTGTTTCTGGTGTATTATGGGCAATCTTTCAAAACAATGCTGGTGGTGCTTGGGATAATGCTAAAAAATCTTTTGAAGCTGGAGTAGAAATTAATGGTGAAATGACTTATAAAGGCTCAGATGCTCATAAAGCAGCTGTAACTGGTGATACTGTTGGTGATCCATTTAAAGACACTTCTGGTCCATCAATGAACATTTTAATTAAATTAACTTGTTTAATTGGTTTAGTAGTTGCACCAATTTTAGGTGGTCATACTTCTGATGATAATCATGCAAAAGCTGAAATCAAAAAAGAAGTAAAAATTGAAGTAAACAGTAATAATGACGAGATGGCTGTTGCTACAATTACAATATCTAAAACTGTTGACGGAAAAGTAGTTACTGAAACAAAAAAAATTAAAGGTTCTTTAGAAGAAATTGAAATGAAAGCTAAAGAATATGGAGATATAATTTCTGTTGATATTAAAAAAACAGGAAAAGAAACTAAAAAAGAAGTTGAAGTTGTTGTTAAAAAACAAGACTAATAAAATTCTAAATAAATTAAAAAGCATCCAAAATTGGATGCTTTTTTTTTACAATATTTTAAAAAAATCAACCAACCATAAATAAGGTAAACCGAGTAAATTACCTTTTAAAGTTTCTTTTTACTTAATCATCTATTATTTAAAAAATCTTTTTATTAGTATTAAAAGGCCATATTTGCTGGCAAACTTTAAAAAATTTCCAACTAAATTAATAGGCTTTAAATGTTCTTCTAAATTATACTTAGTTAATTTTAATTCTTCTATTGCTATTTGTCTTTCTAGATTTAATCTTTTTAAATCTAGTTCTATTTCTTCTAAAGATTGATAATTTCTCATGGCTTTTAATTTAATCAAATACTTTTTTTGATAATTTTTTAATAATAGTTTTCTCAATTAATTTTCTCATTAAGAAAAGTATAATCCCGAAAAAAACATAAACTGAACCTATTATCAAATAACCTAATGCTGTATTTTCTAAATAATCTCCAATTGCTATAGCTCCAGAAATAGATAAAAACAACATTCCAATAGAAACTAGACTTCCAATAATCATCATTTTAGTGATACTTGTAGCAGATAAAGCCATCAAATGAAAAGCTTTTAATTTTGCATATTCTGCAGTTGTAGTGGCTAGCTTTTTACTTGCTTCTAAACCAGTGGTAGATGATTTACTTATAGATTCAAAAATATTAATCATCTAATTAGATTGTTTTATTAGTATTTTTATCAATAGAAGCTCCATTTGCAGTAGCAAACTCTGTTTTCCCATCTTTTTGCAACTGTTTATTTTTAGCTTTTAATTCGCTTAATTTCTGTTCTAAAGTAGATATTACATCTTCAGCTTTGTAGCTAATGTTTGACATTACCTCCTCTAATTGACTTTCTAAATTTGCTTTCTTAGTATTTACTGTAGAAGATACTTGCTCTTTTATTTCAGAGGCTGATTCTTCTATTTTATCTTTTGCTTTAAGAGCTTCATCCCTTAATTTTCTCCTGGTATTTTCTCCTTTATCTGGAGCAAATAAAATACCTAAAGTAGCTCCTATTGCTGTTCCTAATAATATGTCTGAAAAATTACTCATAATTTATGCTTTTTAATGGTTAAACTTATTTTTTTTAAATCAAATCTTATGATTTAATCACTAAACAAAGATAAATGTAAAGAAAAGTTATACTTAACTCAAAAAAAAATAATCTTAACTCAAATGACTTTTTAATGTAAATTTAATTACATTATTCGTTGTTTTCTGTGATAATCTATTTATTGAGTTTTCAGAAAGTTGTAAAATTCTTGGGTATCCTCCAGTAATTTGACAGTCTCTTGTAAGCAAAATTAATTTACCTGAAGGTGTTAATTGAACAGTACCAGGTAAAACTGAAGATGTTAATAATTGTGGTAATTTATTATTTAAAATTTCATTTAACTGATACCCCATTCTATTATTATTCTTTGATATTGTAAAAATATCTGTAAATAATTTTTCTTTTTGGGTAGTTGAAAGCCAATCAAATTCTGGCCCCACATAACATTCTAAAATTTCTGAACTAAAATGTGCTTTATGTATCTTAATTGACGACTTAGAAGAGAAAAACTCTTTTGGTTGTTGTTTAATTGGTATTATATCACCATCATTTATCTTAAAATTAAAAGTAACATTTTTAAACTGACTTCTACTATTTAGTACTATTGGAGAATCAATTCCGCCAGAAACTGCTAAATAACATCGAACACCAAAATTGATTTTCCCAAAAGACAATACATCATCTTTTTGAACTCTTATTTTTGAGTTTAATAAGATTGGCTTATCATTTAATTTAGGTGAAAAATCTGCACCAGAAATACAAATAGTAGTAGTATTCAAAAATTTAAAAACACATCCTCCAAAAGTAATTTCTAAAACTGCATTTGTAACAGGGTTATTTAAAATACTATTGGCTAAATCTGCTGAATAAGCATCCATAACTCCAGAAAATGGAACTCCAAAAGAAGCAAATCCAAATCTACCTTTATCTTGTATTGTTGAATAAAAACCGGCTTTTAAAACTTTAATCATACTTTAAAGTTTTATGAATTTTAAAAACATTTACTGTAATATCTTTTTCAATTTGATAAAATTCTTCTTTAGAAATAGATCTAAATTTAATTTCATCACCAGCTTTTGCAAAGCAAGGATTTTCTTTGTTAGCATTAAAAAGGTCAATAGGTGTTTTACCAATAATATTCCACCCACCAGCTGAATTGTTGGGGTAAATTCCTGTTTGCATCCCTCCTATTGCAACAGTACCTTTATCTACATGTAATCTAGGGGTTGATTTTCTATCAAAGAATAGTTTTTTATCTAGACCTCCTAAATAAAAGAAACCTGGTAAAAATCCAATAAAAAAAATTGTATAAGTAGGTGCTGTATGAAGTTTTATAATTTTGTCAATAGATATTTTTAATTTATTGGAAATTTCTTGTAAATCAATTCCAAAATCTAAATCATAACAGACAGGTATTTCCCATTTATATAAAGTTTTTTTTTCTATTTCTAATGTAGACGAGTAAATAGATTGAAGTTTAAAAATCTTATTTTTTACATTGTTAATTTTAAAATTAAATACAATTGTAAGTGAATTGTATGATTGAATTATATCTAAATATTCTAAATCACTTTGTAATATTTTCTCTTTATAAGTAATAATATCTGATAGTATGTTTTTATCAATAATAGGTTTCCATTCTATTAAAATAGCATTTTCTCCAAATTGTTTGTATGTAATTTTATTAGTCAATATTTAAACCTTCTTTCTCTAAATTTTGATAAAGATATTTTACAATTTCAACAGCATTTTCTGTATCTCCATGAACACAAAATGTATCTGCTTTTATTTTAGATTTAGTATTATCAATAGCTTTTACTAAACCTTTTTTTATAATACTTAAGACGTGTTCTAAAACTTCTTCTTTATTTAAAATTAATGCGTTTTTATTTTTTCTAGATACTAAAGTTAAATCAGCATTATAATTTCTATCAGCAAAAGCTTCATACTTAATTTTTATAGCATTCTTTAAAGCAACTTTTTCTATTACAGAATTATATGGCACATATAAATAACTATTTTTTAAATATTTTGCTGCACTACTAATAAATAAAGTAGCCAATTTATTATCAATAGCTATAGCATTATATAGCGCTCCATGTGGTTTTATGTGATGTAATTTTCCGTTTTGTAAAGACAATCTTTCTAAAAATAAATCTAACTGAGATTGAATACTTTTTTTTAATGTATCATTAGAAATCTGTATTAATTTTCTTCCAAAGTTTTCTTGATCTGGAAAAGAAGGATGAGCCCCAATTTTAACTTTATGTTTAATTGCTAATTCTATAGTTTTATCAATAGAATTTTTATCACCAAAATGTCCACCACAAGCAATATTACAAGAAGAGATAAATGGCATTAATAAATGCTCATTATCTATACCTTCACCTACATCACAGTTAATATCAATTTTCATTTTATAAAAAATTAATCACTTTTAAAATTCCTTTAGCTCCTAAAAAAATAGTTATAGCTAAAATTATAAATCCTAAAATATTTTGAAATTTACTGTTTACATAGTTTTCTAAAATATTCTTTTTATTCATAATCCATAATAAAATTCCTGCAATAACTGGCAATAATATACCATTTGCAACTTGAGCAAATTTTATAATTTCTATAGGTTTTATACCAATTGATGAAAATAAAACCCCTAAAAAAAGAATGATAATCCAGACAAATCTAAATGATTTTGATTGTAAACCTCCTTTAAAACCTAAACAACCTTTTGCAACATAAGCAGCTGCCAATGGTGCTGTTATTGCAGATGTTATACCTGCAGCAAACAAACCTAAAGCTAAAAAGTATTTTGCAAAATCACCATATAAAGGAGCCAAACCTTTTGCTAAATCCGCTGCGTTTAAAATGTTTGTAGAAGAAATAGAAGCAGCTGAAACTATAATAGACATAGATACTAAACCTCCTAAAAGTATAGAGATAAAAGTATCTTTTTTGGCAAATATTAAATCTTCTTTTTTATGCCATCTTTCTTTAACTAAAGAAGCGTGTAAAAACAAATTATAAGGTACAACTGTTGTTCCAATTAAACCAATAATGGTCAATAAGCTTTTATCTGGAAATCTAGGAACAAACATTCCTTTTAAAATTTGTAAAATATTAGGACTAGTTACAACTGCAGTTATTACAAATGAAAAACTCATCAACAATACTAATGTAACTAGTGCTTTCTCTAGAAATTTATAATTACCAATATAAAGTAAAACAAATGCAATTACACCAATAATGATACTCATAAAATTGATAGATAAATCTCCAAAATTATACTTAAACTCTCCAAAAATAGTTTCAAGACCTAAGATACCTCCACTTATATTACCTGCTTCATAAGAAGCATTACCAACAACAATTGCAGATAAAATTAAAATTGTAATAAACTGATTTAAAATTGGATTTTTTAATTCTTCTCTTATTACTTCAGATAGTCCTTTTTGAGAAATAATACCTAACCTTGCAGCCATTTCTTGCAATATAATAGTTGCAATAATAGAAAGTAACATAGCCCAAAGTAAATTAAAGCCAAAATTAACACCTGCTAAAGTACACAAGGTTACTGTACCTGGACCAATAAAAGCTGCTGCTACTAAAGTACCTGGTCCTATATTTTGAAACCACTTTTTAATCATAAAAAAATAGATTTTTATTGACTAAAGATACTTTTTTATAAAGAAAAACACCTCAAATTTGAGGTGTTTCTGTGTAAATTAATAATTATGAACTTTATTAATAAGCATATCTTTGAGGACCACCTCTTCTAATTTCTTCATTCGCATATTCTTCGAATTGTTTAAAATTATTTCTAAACGCATTAGATAACTTAAAAGCTGTTTCATAGTAAGCCTCATCATTATTCCATGTAGCTCTAGGACTTAGTAATTCTGTTGGAACACCAGGACAAGATCTTGGTTGTGCTACTCCAAAAACAGAATGTATATGATAATCTTCGTATGTGTAATCTCCTAATTTCCCATCTAAAACAGCACTAATCATGGCTCTTGTATATTTTAATGGCATTCTTCTACCTACACCATATTTACCTCCAGACCAGCCTGTATTTACCAACCAAACATTAACCCCTGCTTCTTTCATTTTTTTGCTTAACATTTCTGCATATCTTGTTGGATGTAAAGGCATAAATGGTGCACCAAAACAAGCTGAAAAACTTGGCACTGGCTCAGTAACACCAGCTTCTGTACCAGCTACTTTTGCTGTGTAACCAGAAATAAAGTGATATGCTGCTTGTGCAGGTGTTAACTTTGAAATTGGAGGTAACACTCCAAATGCATCTGCTGTTAAAAAGAAAATATTCTTTGGGTTTTTTCCTATTGAAGGTTTTTGAATATTTTCTATATGATAAATAGGATAACTAACTCTTGTATTTTGTGTAATAGAAGTATCAGCAAAATCTACATTGCCTTCACTATCCATAATAACATTTTCTAAAATTGCTCCTTTTTTAATAGCAGCATAAATTTCTGGTTCTTGTTCTTGTGATAAATTAATCACTTTTGCATAACATCCACCTTCAAAATTAAAGACAGTATTTTCTGCTGTCCAACCATGTTCATCATCTCCAATTAAACTTCTATTTGGATCTGTAGAAAGCGTTGTTTTCCCTGTTCCTGAAAGTCCAAAGAAAATAGCTGTATCACCAGCTGCACCAACATTTGCAGAACAATGCATTGGTAAAGTATTTTTATTTACTGGTAATATGAAATTTAGGGCAGAAAAAATCCCTTTT
>Ga0228636_1000177_pt1 | contig 18624 bp, 23 predicted proteins | sample 45DmetaG_FD_182709 | JGI IMG/M metagenome (GOLD analysis project Ga0228636, IMG submission 182709) | Seawater microbial communities from Monterey Bay, California, United States - 45D | ecosystem: Environmental > Aquatic > Marine > Coastal | place: USA: California | collected 2016-11-03 | reverse complement strand
CTATTATTCAAGATAATGGCACTAAATTAGGTATTGGTTCTGGCGTTGGTGCATCTTCGATGGTAATGGTAACGTCAACAGCATTAAATGACTTATTGTACGGATTCGAAGTAAATAACCATAAAGAAGCATCAGTTACTCCTTCTATAGGAGTAGGAGCAGTAGCAAACGGTGTAGCAACAACGTCATATAACATCGGAGGTCATTTTATAGCATCTAATAATACAAATGGTAACTTTTCTTTACAGTTAGTAGATGGCTCTCAGGATACTGGAAAGTTCTTAAAATCAATAACAGCCAATGGGCATGCAAATTGGGCTACATTAAACGATATTACTTTAGATAGGTTAACAGATTATGGTAATAGTCCAACGACTAACGCATTTGAGTATAATTGTAATTTGGGTGCAAGTCAACATTTAGATATGCAAGGTTCAAGTGCTGATGTTACTTTAACATTTGCAAATCAAGTAAATGGAGCAACATATTCTCTATTAGTTATCCAAGGAACAGGATTAGATAATTTAATTTTACCGAGTGGTTATTGGTTAAATGATACCGTTTTTAATTTTTCAACAGAATTAGCTGATAATGAAAGGGCAATAATAACAGCTTCGCGTATATTTAATGCTTGGTATTTCGCAGTTAAAAAAGTAACGTATGTAGCATGATGAATAATTTATTATTACAAGGAATTACAGGTCAGCTTTTTGGTGGTGGGGGTGGTCCGATCCCACCAGGTACAATACAGTTAGGAACGCCAGGAACACCAGGTGGTGGTTCATTAGGATTAGCTCCATTCGCATTTGCGTATGACTATTCTTTTTCTGCTTGGATAATTGAAGCGTCTGAATTATCATCAATTGGTGGGTCAGTTGATTTTACATCATTAGAACTTTATTTTGGTGATATGTCAGATCCAACATTTACAATGTTTACCAATCGTATTTATATGGCACATATCGGTTCTAAAGCAAATTGGACTGGTGCTTTACCAACAGTAGATATGAGTTCAGAAACATTAACGGATACAACAAATGTTAAGTTTTCATTTTCCAGAACATACACGAGTGCTGAATTAAATACTTGGATGGACTATAGTTTCGGAACTAATTTCACTTGGAACGGAACAGATAATATAGTTATTTGGTGGGAAAATAGAGATGGTAGTTATGACTTTGGAGGACCAAGATTTGATATTGAAAATAAAACAGGGTCAGTTGCTTATAAAAGAACTGATACGACTTATCCAAGTGGTGGTTGTTCTTTAGATACAGGAAGACCAATAATGAAATTAAATTACGAATAATATGAATTTAGAAGCAATTAGAACAGAATTAGAAGTACTTGGTAATGTAGGTACTTTAGAAGAAAGAAGTGGAATGTTGTTTATATCCATAAGTGGTGTAGTTGAAAGTCAAGCAACAGTGACAACTTTTAATGGTATTATAGATACACATGTAGCAACAACATATCCATTACTAGAAGTTTTTACTTTAGAGGGTGGCAGCATAAAAGCTATTTATAAAAATTAAATCTTAACTAATTCAAACATTTTTTGTATATTATTAGTATGAAGACAGGAGATATAATCGCATGTAGAGGTAACAGATTGATAAGTAGGCTTATCATGGCTTTTACCAAATCTAAGTATAGTCATGTTTCTGTAGCATTAGCTATACATGATGACATTTACATAGTTGAAATGCAACATGCAGGTTGTGATTTAATTTCTTTAGATAATTGGATAAAGAAATACAACTATAAGTATGAAGTCTATAGACCAGTTGACCCTGTATCATTAAAACTAATTCTTTCTAAAGCTAGTACAACTAAGTATGACTTAAGATCATTGTTTCTTAGACAACCTCTTAAAATAATCAAAGAAAGAATTACTGGTAAAAAATCAACTCTTCGTAAAGTAAAAAATGAAGATTCAAAGATGACTTGTTCTGAGTATGTTGCTTGGTTATATGAAATTGAAGATTACTATGACATGACTCCTGATGACGTTGTGAAAGAGTGTTTAGATCGAGGATATGAATTAGTTAAAGAATAAGTATAATGTTACAGTTGAAAGAGGTAGGTTCAAATAATTTTTTTTTCAAGTCAACCAATGAGTTGAAAATGTTAATTTATGGGTTGTTTATGTATTTAGATATAAATGTGGAATCAATAACTATAATAGCAGCCCTAATGGGCTTAGATACATTTTTTGGTTTTGTTAAAACATTTAGAATCGATCACACTCAATTTAAGTTTAAATTATTACTACTGGGATTTGTTTCTAAAATAGCATTTTTACTTATTCCGTTAGTAGTAGCTTTAGCAGGAAAAGGATTAGGATATGAGCTTACTCTTCTTGTAGATATAGCAATTAAAATTCTTATTGCAAGTGAAACTATTAGTATAATCAGTAATGCAATTGCAATTAAAACTAAAAAAGAAGTTGAGGATTATGACATCATTACAAAGCTTTTAAAATACCTACGTAATGTATTTGTTAAAATATCTGAATCATTTTTAACAAATTTAAAAGATAGTCACAATGATCAAATTACCAAAGATAAATAACCCATTTAAAGGAATCATAGATGATACTTTAAAAAGGTATGATGATAAGTTAAAGAAACTTAGATTTTCCAGGACATCATTAACAATGGTGTCTGCTTGGTTTACATCTATTTTTTCTTACCTGTATGACTTATTTACAAATGGTTTTAGAACAGAAGCTTTTATAATGATGGTTAGTGTTGCTGTTGGAATAAAAATTGGTGACAGTTTTGCTACTAGACTTGAACCAAAAAAAAACAGAACCTAAAGTAATGTAATTAACTTTGTAACATGAAGAATTTTACAAACTACATTTTAGTTACCGTTTTAATTGGAATATTTATAGCCATGTTTATCCCATCATGCTTAAACATTAGGAAACCAATCAATTCTAATCACGACAACCTAATAGACAGTTTAGATACTGAAATCAAAATAGACCTAGATGTTGTCAAGCAAGCAAAAAAACTAATTAAAAGAAACGAAGTTTTGTTAGAAGAAGCCGAAAAGAAAACTGAGAAAGCTAAGGAAGATTTAACCACAGCTTTAGAAGAAGGTGATACTCTGAAAATATTAATTGCTCAAGATTCTGTAATTAAAAAGCAAGACTTTCAAATTGATGTGCTTGAAGCAAAAACTGTATTCCAAGATACTACGATAACAGCTCAAGATCGTGTTATAGAAAACAGCATGCTTGAGAATCAATTACTAAAAAAAGACAATAAAAAATTAAAAAGAAAGCTTAAAATTGCTAAGTTTGTAGCTAAGGCTGCTGTAGTTACAGCAGTTGTTATCACTACAATAAAATTACTAAAATAGTAAATCATGGCTAAAAGCAATGTAAGATCTTACACGGATCAACAAATCTTAGATAGAATTAAAAGCTTACCTTCATTTAAAGAATTACCTAACCAACGTTACATTGTTGGTGTTAGAAGTAATGAGGATGAAGTTAATGTTCCTGATGATAAATTTTACTTCTTTGAAGAAGATCGCTTCGTAACAATGACAACAGGAACTACAAATCCTGGATCTCCAGTTCTTGAAGGTGGTTTTTTAAAGTATAATAAACTTGGAGCTTTTGTTTTAAAAGCAGATGAGTGGTATTATGATGTATGGCAACCAGGTCTTCACAGAGGTAAGATGCCTGCATTACGTCAAGTATTACCAATGAAAGGTTTTAGAGATGGTGACATGGATGGTAAGTCCGAAGAGATTGGTGAAATGCATGAAGGATTGTATGGAATTAATTTTCACACAATGGATTATAATCAACAATCTAAAGCTGTAAAGAGTAAGATTAACGGATGGTCTGCTGGATGTCAAGTTGTCAATGATGTAGAAAAGTTCTATCAGTTAATGGCTTACTTTAAAAAGCAACGTAAAGTAACTTATGTTTTACTTAATGAATGGGAAGTATAATGGAAAAAAAGAAACGAAATAGTCTTGCTGGTAAATCTACTGGAACAAGTAAGTCCGCAAAGTATTTTGCTGCTAATCCCAAAGCAAGAGCTAAAAAGAATGCATACAACAAGAAGTATCATGCTACGTCTGAGCGTAAGGCGTATAGAGCTGGTTTAAACAAAGCAAATAGAAAATCTGGAACTTACGGTAATGGAGATGGTAAAGACAAGTCACACACTAAATCTGGAAAAACTGTAAGTGAAAAAGCATCAACTAATAGAGCAAGAAACGGAAGAGGTGGTACAAGAAGATTAAAATAACACAACCCTTTGTATTTTATTGCATTGGCTAAAAGCATTCAGAAATGAATGCTTTTTTTGTTAAACATAAATTAGTTAAACATTTATTGTTATCTTTGATAAAACTAAATATTTAAAATTATGTCAGAGCAAACCAACTCAGAAGAAAAACAGCCAACAGCTGAAGAATTAAAAAAAATGAGAGAGCAGCAGATTGCTTTTTACGATCAAAACATTCCTTTATTAAATGCTCAAGTTAACTTTGAAGAGTTAAAAGCAAGGCTGGAAAAAGCAAGGCTGGATCAACTTCAACATCGCTTAGAACGAGTGCACATCGAGGTTTCGTTAACTAAAGAACAAGAGAATACTCCGGATTCTGAATCTAAAAAAGAAGATTAGTTATGGCAAAAGCATTTGTAGTAAATAAGCAAGTGCCTATGGATTTATTAGACATCATTCGGTTTCAAATAAACATGCACTGCTTCATAAACAAAATAAGGTTAAGTCCTGCACAACAAGATTGTTTAGCATTGCTTGCAATGTATGGTGACATAAATATGTCTGATTTTTGCGAACAAGTTGTTATTGAAGAAGTTTTTGGTAACGTTCAGACGACAAGAAATTTTATCACCAAAGCTGTAAAAGAAGGTTTGGTGGTTAGAAGTGGAATGGGTAACAAAGTTGTTTCGTTAAACCCAGAGATTGCTGTTTTAAATCAAGGTACTATTTTGTTGAATTTAAAGGTGTATCACCATGAAGCCAACAAAGTCTAAAAAACTCATAAGTCAAACTGCTAAAGAATTAGGTGTTTCTGAAATACTAGTTCAAGATGTAGTTGATTTTTACTACACTACTGTAAGAAAAAAGATGGAATCCTTAAACTACCCAACTCTTTACTTGCATCACATAGGAACGTTAAGACTTAGTAGGAAGAAGCTTCAGAATAGTATTGATGGCTTAAGCAGGTTGTTAAATAGTAATGAACAAGATGATTTCAAAAAAGTTGTTAAATACAACTTAACTCGCGAAATGCTAGAACAACAACTTCAAGCAATGGAAAATTGTAATAATCATTATAACGAATTAAATGAAAAGCGTAATAAAAGTTTGGAAAGCAAAAGGGCAAATCCTGGAAGGGATAAAGAATAACATCTTTAAAACAGAACACATTGAGCAAATAGCTTCTGAAAGAATGGCAATTTGTAATAAATGTGATTCTATAGATAAAGAAGGTTCGTCATGTTTTGTAAAAGGAACAGCTCCTTGCTGTGGTGAATGTGGATGCACTCTTAAGTTAGCAATACGATCTCTTTCTAAAGAATGTGACTTAGGTAAATGGCCTGCAATACTTACCTTTGAAGAAGAATACATGTTACAACAAAAATTAAGAGAAGATGAGTGATGCTTTAACCATAAAGAATACGATTAAAAATATAGATTATGGCAATTAAATTTTATGCAGATACACACAAGTACGTAAGTGCTGACCAAGAGAATCCAATCGATTGGGTTAGTGTTACAACTTTAATTCATCACTTCAAAGAATCTTTCGATGAAGTTAAGATGTCAATAGCTTGTTCTAAAGGAAAAAACCCAAAGTATAAAGGAAAGACACCTGAAGAAATTAGACAAATTTGGAAAGATGAAAATAAAAGAGCTGTTACATTAGGTTCATGGTATCACGATGAACGTGAAAAAGCAGTTTTAGGATGTAATACTATTACCAGAGATGGTAGAGAGTTAACAATCATTGATCCTTTAATGGAAGGTAATGTTAAGCTTGCTCCTCAACAACAACTAACAGAAGGAATTTATCCGGAACATTTGATTTACTTAAACTCAGTTGGCGTATGTGGTCAAGCAGATAGAGTTGAAGTAGTTGGTGAAACTATTAACTTATACGATTATAAAACTAATAAGGAAATCAAACAAGAAGGTTTTACAGATCGAAGTGGTAAAACTAAAAAGATGTTACCTCCATTATCTCACTTAGATGATTGCAATTTTAATGATTACGCATTACAGTTAAGCATCTACATGTATATGATGTGTAAGCATAATTACAATCTTGAAGCTGGGAAAATGCAAATAGATCATATAGAGTTTGAAGTTATTGGTTACAATGAATACGGTTATCCTATTTCTAAGTTAGATAAAGATGGTAACCCAATTGTAAAGAAGATAACTCCTTATGATGTACCTTACTTAAAAAAGGAAGTAATTGAGTTGTTTAAGCACTTAGATCGTAATCGTGAAAAAATATTAAATCATGGCAATTAAACTATTTGAACTAAAAGGTGATACTATTGTAGCAACAGAACATTGTTACGCAATAAAGTATTTAAAAAAAATAATGGATGAGTTTCCTGATAACTATTTGAAAATTTATCAGTATCTTTTTTACATGTCCTGCAGAAGTGAGGAAAATCCTTATTTTAACAGACCTCAAGAAGAGTTGGACATGGAAATTTTAAAAGATATAGGTGCTGATTTTAGTCCTGAAGAGCCCTTAATAATTGGAGCTTTGAAAAAGACTAAAGAACTTTATGAAACTCCAACAACTAGAGCTTATAATGGTATTTCCAACATGTTAGAGAAGTTAGCTTTCTACATGGAAACTCAAAACATTACTGATGGTAGAGATGGAAACATATCCGCAATTGTTCAAGCAGCTAAAAACTTTGATAGCATTCGTAAATCATTTAAAGGTGTTGCTAAAGATTTAGAAGAAGAGCAGTCGTCAAGAGCAAGAGGAGGAACAAGATTATCATACGATGATTAATTATGGCAAGTGATAAATTAGGACAAATTTACGAAGACATACCCTTTTATGATAATGGGGTATGGACTTCTAAATCATATCTTTCAAGAGAAGAGTTTAAAAACGACCTTCAGGAAAACTACTACAAAGAACCTGGTGAGTATGGCTTAGATGAAACCATTTATAAGTTTCAAGAGCAAGGTATTTTCTTTAGAGAAAATGGATACTATGATGCTGGAATGGATGGTAGTCGTGAGTTCATTAAGTACTGGGATGATCAAAAATTAAAATCAAGAAAAGGTTGTTTTTTCCACAACAATGGAAAGCAATGGTACTTGCCTCGTGATTATTATTTTTGGATAAACTTCCTACAAATTCCAGATAAAGTAAAAAAAGTAGAAGACTTTACAGATCTTTGGGATTCACAAATGCACATGGCATTGTATGAATGGATAGCTGAATTAAATTATACGCATGGTTGTGTTTTAAAGAAACGTCAGTTTGGTTCATCATTATATCATGCTGCTAAATTATTAAACATTCTTTGGTTTGAAGAATCACCTATTTTAAAAATTGGAGCATCTTTATCAGCATACATTACTGGTGTAACTGGTACTTGGAAAATCTTACAATCATATCGTATCTTCTTAAATAAACATACAGCTTGGTATAGACCAATGAACCCAGGCGGTGTTGGGGAATGGCAACAGAAAATTGAGTATGTTGAAAATGGTCGTAAAACTGAAAAAGGTAGAAAAGGAGTACTTCAATCATTATCCTTTGAACAGTCAGATACAGCAGGGGTTGGGGGTTTATGTACGTTATTCTTTTATGAAGAAGCAGGAATTGCTAAATCAATGGATAACACATACGAGTTCATGCGGCCAGCAATGGAGTCTGGAGATATTACAACTGGGTTTTTTATTGCTGCAGGTTCTGTTGGGGATTTGAAACAATGTGAGCCTTTAAAGAAATTCATGTACGCACCTAAAGGAAATGGATTTTACGGTGTTAAAAACAAATGGGTTAATGCTAAAGGAACTGTTTTGGAAACAGGGTTGTTTATTCCAGAACAATGGTCAATGCCTCCATTTATTGATGAGTTTGGTAATTCATTAATTGAACCAGCTTTGGAAAGAATTGCTGAGAAACGCATTCAATGGAAAAAAGATCTTGATGCTGAACAATATCAAATTCGTATATCACAGCATCCAACTAACTTAGAAGAAGCTTTTGCTTTTAGAGGTGAAAGTATATTTCCAACACAAATAATTAAAAGTCATAAGAGAGATATAGATGAAGGTGAATACCCTTGGGCTGGTTATGACTTAGCTTATGACAATACAGGAGCTATTGTTCCTATTCGTTCTAATAAACCACCAATAACCGATTTTCCGGTAAAGAAGAGTGCTGAAGATAAAACAGGTGTTATTCAAGTGTGGGAAGAACCTGATGAAGATATTAAATTTTGCACAACTTACTTTGCCGCAATTGACCCTGTTGGAGAAGGTAAAACAGTAACTTCTGAATCACTGTGTTCAATCTACGTTTACAAAAATCCTGTACAAGTACAAAGGATTATGGAAAATGGAAAGGTTGAAAACTTCATTGAGGGTGATAAAATAGTTGCTTCCTGGTGTGGTCGATTTGACGATATTAACAAGACACATGAGCGATTAGAGTTAATTATAGAATGGTATCAAGCATGGACTTTAGTGGAGAATAACATTCCTCTTTTTATCCAGTATATGCAGTACAAGAGGAAACAGAAGTATTTGGTTCCATCATCACAAATGGTTTTTTCTAAAGAAGTTCAAGCATCAAAAACTCAATTTCAACAATATGGTTGGCGTAACGTTTCAACATTGTTTAAAACAACAATGCTTAGTTACTTAATTGAGTTCTTAAAAGAAGAGTTGGACAGTACTGAAAATGAGGATGGTGTTGTAAGTAATGTAACTTACGGTGTTTGTAGGATTCCGGATATTATGGCCATGGTTGAAATGGAAGCATATCAACCAGGTGTAAATGTCGATAGGTTGATTACTTTGGGTTCTTTAATTACCTTTGTTAAGATTCAAGAATCTAATCGTGGAACCACAGTTAGAATAGAACATGAGGACACTGAATATTTGGATAATTCAGATAAAATGTATAAATTAAACAGAAGTCCTTTTAAGAACATTGGTAACAAAAATAATAGTAGTAACCAACGTAGACCAAGAAGTGCTTATAGAAATTTAAGATAATATGGAACTATTAAATGCAATGGACATTAAAAAGGGTAAAAAAAGCAAGCGCAAAAATAAGCTTGGTGTTTTTACTCAACCTATTCAATTCCTTCCTTCAGACGAAAAGGATGAAGAATGGATGCAACACAACATCGATTGGATTGAATGGCAAGGTTTAAAGCAAATTAGGCATAAGGCTCCTAAGTTGATGAAAAACTATAAACTTGCAAAAGGTGAGATTGATCGAAGCGATTACATTCCTGAAGTAGATAATGACATGGTTGACATCTTAGATGTTCTTACTGAAGATACTGACAGCGCAATGGATCTTAAATTTTATCCAATTATCCCTAATGTGGTAAATACTCTTGTTTCAGAGTTTGCTAAAAGAAATACCAAGATTGACTATCGTGCAGTTGATGAGTATTCTTACAATGAGATAATGACCAAGAAGACTGAAGAAATATCCAACGTTTTGCTTGAACATGCTCAACAACAACTTTTAGCTAAGATGTTAGAAATGGGTATGGATCCAAATTCAGAAGAAGCTCAGCAACAAATGAACCCTGAAGGGTTAAAGAAGTTACCTCAAATAGAAGAGTTCTATTCCAAAAAATATCAAACATTAGGTGAACAATGGTCTTCTAAGCAACATGCTATTGATACTAATCGTTTTAGAATGGATGAATTGGAAGAAGTTGCATTTAGAGATTCTTTAGTAACAGACTCTGAGTTTTGGCACTTTAAGATGATGGAAGATGATTATGACATTGAGTTGCTTAATCCAGTTCTTACATTTTACCATAAATCCCCATCTACTAAATACGTATCGCAAGGAAACTATTCAGGTTTTATTGACATGATGACTATTGCTGATGTAATAGATAATTTTGGATACTTGATGGATCAAGAACAATTGGAAAAACTTGAAAGATTGAATCCATCACATGATGCAAGGTATTTAGATTCAGGTATTGGTAATGATGGTTCTCTTTGGAATGGTGATGAAAGCATTGACGAAAATCAAGTTGTAGGTGTTGATATGAAAAGACATCTTGCTAACATTGACCATGAATTAGAAGCACATGATGTTGTATCCTGGGTACTTGGTGAAAGTGAACATACAGGTGTTATGAACAACAGTCAGTTACTTAGAGTAACTACTGTTTATTGGAAGACACAACGACAAGTTGGACACCTTACTAAAATTGATCAAGATGGTCAAGTAGTTACCGAAATAGTTGATGATAACTATGTAGTTAGGGATGAACCTGTTTATAACATGACTTTTACTGAAAAACGAAGTGCTGAGAATTTAGTATTTGGTGATCATATTGATTGGATATGGATTAATGAAGTTAATGGTGGTGTTAAAATTGGAAATAACAGAAACATACTAAACAACTTAGATGACAAGACGTTTGATTCTCTTTATTTAGGAGTTGGTAGAGAAACACCAGGTCCTTTAAGATTTCAGTTTAAAGGTGATCACACTCTTTATGGATGCAAGCTTCCTATTGAAGGTCGTGTATTTTCAGATAGAAATACTAAATCGCGTTCTTTAGTTGATGCAATGAAACCTGCACAAATTGGATTTAATATGTGTAACAATCAAATTGCTGATATATTGATAGATGAGATTGGTTCTGTAGTGGTGTTGGATCAAAATGCACTTCCTCAACATTCGATGGGAGAAGATTGGGGTAAAGGAAATCTTTCTAAAGCGTATGTAGCAATGAAAGATTTTTCAATGTTACCTCTTGACCCTTCTATTGGTAATACGGAAAGTGCAACTAACTTTCAACATTACCAGGTTCTTAATTTAGAACAAACTAATAGATTGATGTCACGTATTCAGTTAGCTAATTACTTCAAGCAACAAGCTATGGAAGTTGTAGGATTAAATCCTCAACGAATGGGTGAGCAGCTTGGACAAATAAACACAGCTACTGGAGTTGAACAAGCTATGTCTGGTTCATTTGCACAAACTGAAGTTTATTTCATTCAGCATTCAGATAACTTAATGCCAAGAGTACATCAGATGAGAACAGACCTTGCTCAGTTCTATCATTCTACAAAACCATCTGTAAGACTTCAAGGAATGATTTCTCCAGATGAAAGAACTAACTTTGAGATTAATGGTACAGATTTATTATTAATTGATTTGAATTGTTTTGGTACTACTAATGTAAACAACAGAACAATACTGGAGCAGTTAAAACAGTTGTTTGTTTCTAACAACACAGCTGGTGCAACTATTTACGAATTAGGTGAGTTAGTGCAAACTGATTCATTGGGTACTCTTAATAACGCTTTAAAACAAATTGAAACTAAAGCTGAAGAAAGACGACTTCAAGAACAACAAGCTGCTCAACAAGCTCAAGAAGCTGAAATTAAAGCAAGACAACAAGAAAAACAACTTATGCTTGATCATGAGTCAAGAGAGAAAGAAAAAGATCGTAGAAATAGATTACTTGAAGCAGAAATTAAAGCTGCTGGTTACGGTGCTCAACAAGATATTAATCAAAATCAAGAATCTGATTTCAAAGATAGTCTTGATAATATACATAAAAGAGAGTCGTATCAATCTACCATGAACTTTAATAGAGAAAAAGAAGGTAATAGAACAAACCTTGCTCAACAAAAGTTAGATCTTGAAAAACAAAAGCTTAACCAAGAAGTAATGAAAAGAAGAACTGAATTAGAAATAGCAAGAGAAAATAAAAATCGTTATGATAAAAAACCTACTAAAGATTAAGTTAGTAGGTTTTAATCATAGTATGAAAAGCTAAAGTGAGTCCACTAAAAATAGTTAAACATATATTGTTTAAAAATGGATAAATTTGCTTATATTAAGTATAGTCAGTAATTAAAACCAACACAGTTATGACAGAAGAAGAAAAAGCAGCAGCGGCTGCGGCAGCCGAAGCTACAGCAAATGTAGAAGAAGTTGATTTTGAAAATTTAGATGACCTATTAGGCGTTACAGATTCAATCATTGGTTCTGACGAACCAGTAAAGAAAACAGTTTTTGATTCAGGTTCTGTTGATACATCTTTTTTAGATGATGAGGATTTAGATGAAGATGATCCTGAAAAATTAAAAAACGTTGTTACAGATGATGATATTTCTAAACTGGTAGATGCAAGCTTAGAAGAAGATGAAGAAGAGGATGAAAATCCTAAACCAGCAAATAAAGGTGGTAGACCTTCTCTTTCTAAAGATGCTATGATTGAAGCAGCTAATAAGTTAATTGAAGAAGGTGTTCTACAACCATTTGACGATGATAAAGACATTGCAGATTACACAGTAGATGACTTCAAAGAACTTATTCAGGCTAACATTGAAAATAAAGTTTCTGATACTGCAAAAAATGCACCAGTTGAATTATTTCAAACATTGCCTGAAGAAGTACAAGCTGTAGTTAGTTATGCTCTTAATGGAGGAACTGACATGAAAACAGTTTTTGGTCAATTGGCAAAAGCTCAAGAAACATTTGATTTAGATATTACTAAAGAAAGTGATCAAGAGATGGTTGTAAGACAATGGTTAAACAGCTTAGATGTAGACACTGCTGAAGAAATTGAAGATGAGATTAATCTTCTTAAGGACAGAGGAGATTTAGAAAAGTATGCGTCTAAGTATAAACCAAAATTGGATGCTAAACAAGCGGAGGTTATCCAAAAACGTTTGGATGATCAAAAAGCTGCAGAAGAACGCAAGGTAAAACAAAGTAAAAATTATCAGAAGACTGTTTATGAAACATTAAACACAACTGAGTTAAACGGTATTCCTTTAAATAATAAAGTACAAAACATGCTTTATTACGGATTAACTGATAAAAGTCGTTATCAGGATTCTAAAGGAAAACCGACTAATGCTTTAGGATACTATTTAGAGCAACACCAGTTTGGTGAAAAACCAAACCCAGGTTTAGTTGCAGAAGCGTTATGGTTATTAAGTGACCCTGAAGGTTACAAAGGGTCTGTTAAACAAATTGGAAGTAAGGAAGCTACAGCTGATACTATTAGAAAACTTAAAACAGAGGAGTCTTCAAGAAAAGCTAGTACCAATCTTTCTGAAGGTGATGGTAAAGGAACTAAAGCTCCAAGTAGAAGACAGGCTCCAATTAAACGACCAGCAGGCGGACTATTTAAAAGGTAAGTAAAAGTTAATTATAAATAAAAACAAAAACAAAAATGGCAACACCAGTTTTAAATAATGGATTGTTTCTACGTGACAACCATTACACTGCAAGCTCTCATGTTGATTCATATCACATGATGAACTTAATGAAAGATGCACAACCTGATGATTTAGGTCCTGTAGAATTATGGGCTCAAGTAAAGAAAGTTGAGATGCCTCTTTACCAAATGTCTTCTTTCGGTGGAAAGAACGTAATCGAAGTTGAGCACCCAAGAGGTGAATACAAATGGTCTACTCCAGTTTCTGAAGAATTACCGTATGTAATGGAAGACTTAGATCCTTCTAACACTGCTAAAGGATTAGATGGTACACCGTTCAAAATCAAAATGAACAAGCGTACTTTTGGTCATGGTGATATTATCACTTATGATAAGTTCAATGGTAAAGAGCTTTACATTACTGACGAGGACATCCTTGATTTAGGTGATGGTGTTATCTATACTGTACAGTTAGTGAACAACGATTCTGATGCTGTATTTGATAACCAATTCTTAACATCTCAAACATATTTCTTCAGAGCAGGTTCTGCAAGAGGTGAGTACGGTGAAAGATATTCTGATCTTACTACAAGTCATACAACTCGTGAGTTCTATAACTATGTAGGTAATGCAGATGCTCACGTTCACTACACAATTTCTTCTAAAGTAAAATTAATGGAGAAAGGTGGAATGAATGCAGACGGTAAAGTTCCTGTAACTGAAATCTGGAAATCTCATGACACTTCATTAGATCCTTCAATCAATTCTTTAGATGGAATCGTTAAAGCTAAAGGAGCTGATTACGTAAAGAAAGCTGTAGATAATGGAAACCTTGTTCGTTCTTTCATTACTAAGTTAGAGTCTGCTCACCTTTCAAAAATCGCTTACGATATTGAAACATACCTTATGTGGGGTAAAGGTGGTAGAATCAAACAAGATGGTCCAGATGATTTAAGATTATCTGTAGGTTTATGGAAACAATTAGACTTGTCTTACAAGCATGTTTACAATAAATCTGATTTCAAATTAGACATCTTCCGTTCTGAGTTATTTAACTTCTTCAACGGAAAAGTTGAATTTGAAGGTCCTGATTCTAAACGTCAGTTGATTGTTCAAACTGGTATGGGTGGAATGAGAATGATTAACGAAGCTATTAAGCGTGAAGCTTTTTCTTCTGGTCTTGTAATGAATGCTAAAGAACTTGAAGCTGTTAAAGGTACAGGTATGGATTTAGGATTCGGATTCTCTTTCACAGAGTACATGATTCCTTTCTTAGCAAACATCAAGTTTGTATTGAACCCTGCTTTCGATAACTTGCAAAACAACGACATCGAAAATCCAATCATTGATGGTCATAGATTATCTTCTTACTCGTTTATCGTTTTCGATATTACTGAGAATGGTAATGACAACATCAAATTGTTAAAATCTTCTTGGAACAAAGACCTTGTTTGGAGATATGTAAATGGTACTATGGATTACATGGGAAGAACTCAAGGGTTCCAATCTTCAGGTAACTTCAACGGATACCAAATCTACATGACTCAGGCAATGCCAGCAATCAAAGTAGAAGATCCTACTAAAGTATTGAAAATTGTTATGAGAAACCCTATTACAGGATTCTCTTTATAATCTAAATATTCACTAAAGAAAGGAGCTGGTAACCGCCAGTTCCTTTTTTTTAATCTTAAAGAAAATGGCACTTACAAAAATTAAAACAGAAAGCCCAGATTTAGTTCTTAAAGCTGCACCTTACAATGAAAATCAACTTGCAAGAGTAGGTCATTTAAATTCATTGATAGATGAATTAGCTTCTAAAGCTACAACTGTAGGAACAATTACATCTGCTAACTTAGTTGGAGTTGATGGTACTGGTAGCAATGCCGCACCATTAGTTGAAACAGAAGCTAGATTAGATGCAATTGAGGCAAAATTAAATGCATTAATTACAGCATTATCTTAAATAAAAAACAGCCTTTACGGAGGCTGTTTTTTTATTATCTTTGTTAATAATAAATTTTAGTCAGTTATTTTTTAAACCAACAAAAAAAATGAGTACAGAAAGATTAGGAGAAGGTAAAATCTCCATTAAAGCGTATTGTGATCCTACAATTCAAAACATGGGATTAGAAAAGTATGGTTACGTTGTGTTCCCTAATACACAACAAGTAGAGCCTTTAGCTGCTATAGAGCAGAATGGGAAATTAAGATATGTAACAGGATTAAATGAATTTGCTCCTGACATTAAGAAGATTGCTGATAAAGAAAAACAAGCAGCAGCTGTTAAAGAAATCAGAGAAGTTATAATTATGCTTGAAAAAGATAGAGCATACAATATGAATCTTGATGTTCAAGATAAAGACTTTTGGAACAAAGTTGAAATGTTTAAGCCTGATAACTCTGAGATTTGGAGTAAAGTATTCTTACGTTTAGGTAATGATGATATGCAGTTAGATCCTGTAAACAACTTAGACCACTTGATTATAATTAAAGCTATTGAAGCAGGTGGGTTCTCATTAGTTGCTCAAAGCCTTGAAGACTGTAAAAGACAAAAGAAGAAGTGGTATTTAGATCGTCAGATTGACACTATTGCTACTAAAACTTCTGTTACTAAGTTACGTAATAGAGCGTTAGCAATTCTTCAAAAGCTGTCTGAAGATAATCCTAGAAAGTTATTCTACATTGCTAAAAACATTACAGGTAATGCAATTCAGTTTTCAAACAGAACTTTACCTGATGTTATTTATGATTCACTAGATGTGTACATAAATGGATTGGCTGCTGATTCTGATAAGAAAAGATGTGCTAAGACTTTTATTGAGGCAAGTGAAACAAGCGTAGAAATTCTTAAAATAAAAGCAATTGTTAAAGATGCTACTTTCTACAAGTATATTACAGCTAAGTCAGACAACATGTTGTATGAAACAGCTACTAATACAGCACTTGGTAGAAACGTATCTGAAGTTTTGGAGTATATGTTAAACCCTATAAACGATGATGTTCTTGATAGACTTATGGAGAACGTAGAGAGTTTATGGTCAAAATAAATTAAAAGAAAATGAATAACACAACAGTTAAATTAAAAGTTCAACAACGAATTAATAAGTTAGGTAGTAAAGACTATGACAACATTCAAGATTGGCAGTTAGTCGAAGCTTTTAATAAAGGTGTTGTTGGATGGTGTAGACGAAATCTACAAGGAACTAACCTTACAAAGACTGGTGATGAAGCCACGAAGCGTAGGATTGATGACTTGCAAATTTTGTTAAAAACTGTTCCGTTTAGAATGTACGACAAAAAGGAATTTTATGAGTCTGATACTCTTCCTACAGATTACTTTGAATGGAAGCGTATATCAGCTAAAGCTGTTCAGGGATGTTGTACAGAACCTAGACGACTTGTTATTTATTTATCTGAAGAAGCAAATGTAGATGTTGTTTTAGCAGATGACTTTAAAAAACCAAGCTTTGAGTGGGCTGAAACATTTTGTACAATAGCCGATAATAAGGTTAAGATATACACTGATGAAAAGTTTGAAGTAGTTGAACCTACACTTACGTATTATAGACAACCTGTGAGGATAGAGATGAAAGGCATCTCTAACCCTTACACAGGGGTTACTTCATTACAAGAAGTTGAATGTGAATTTAAAGATGATTTAGTTGAAGTGTTTATTGACGAGTGTGCTAAGATTCTTTCTGGAGATATTGAAAGCATGAACGTACAACAATTAACGGATAACTCTGTAGAAACTAATAATTAAAATCAAGTAAAATGCAAGACAAAACCAGTTTTTTGAAAAGACCTTTGGCTAGACCAGCTCAAGCACAAAGCACACAACATTCATCTATGAGTCCTGAAGGATGTGTAGCTGAATTAGCAAATGAATTAATGAATGCTAGAACTTCATTTCACAAACTTCATTTAAAAGTAACAGGAATGGGTTCTTTTGCTTCTCATTCAGCACTGAATGAGTTGTACGATGCTTTACCTGGAAATGCTGATTCTTTAATAGAACAATACCAAGGAGCTACAGAAATGTTAATAGATATGCCTGACAGCACACCTAGAACATTGGGAACTAAAGAAGAAGGTATTCAGTACATTAGAGAAATCAAAGATCAAGTAGCAATGGTACAATCTAAAATAACCTTTAGTGAAATTGTAAACGATTTAGATTTAATTAAATCTACATTGAACTCAATTAAGTACAAGTTGTTATTTCTTAGTTAAGTAATTTAAAACCAAGAATAAATGGCAACTGCAAAAAAGAAAGCTGCTCCAAAAGCTAAAGGTGGGAAATGGGTTCCACCATGGATGAAGAAGAAAGACGATGCTAAAAAGAAAGCAACAAAGAAAAAAACTAAGAAATAGTTGGTAATTAGAAAATAATTGCTTATACTATTATATTGTTTTAATGTTTAATGTTTAAATTGTAAAAAAAAAATGAGTTATTTTAATTCTGCTTTTAGAAAATCCTTCTTAGGAACTAAAGCAACACAAGCTGGATCAGGTACAGCTAAAGCGGTAGACAACGGTTTCTTAACTGCAACCGGAGTTCATTCACGCTATTTAAGTTCAACTGCTTCACCATACACATTAGGTGTTGGTACTTTTGGATTTTTCAACAAAGATACTTATGTATCTGTTAACAATGGTTCTGCGGAAGTAACTGGTGGTTTACCATTAGTATTAGCTTCTTCTTCAATCTTACCAAATGATAAGATTGGTCCTTTTCACGGAGGATACAATGAATCAAACAAGTCTAAGTTGATTAACCCTAAGTACGTTCACAAGTTTACTAAAATGACAGCTGCTGCTCCAGAGCAAATGGTTGTTCATGTTGGTAATACTAACTTGAATGCAATTACTGCTGCAATTACAGTTGCCGGTGTTGCTTTCACGAATGGTACTTTCACTAATGTTGCTACAACAACTGCTGGTGCTGGTACAGGGTTAACTGTTGATGTTACAATTGCAGGTGGTATTGTTACCGATGTAAAAGTAAACAACAATGGTACAGGTTATGTTGACACAGACGTTGTTACTATTACTGATGGTACTGAAACAACTGATGCTGATTTCACTTTAACTGTAGCTTCTACATGTTCATTTGATTTCATGTGTGATCAAACTTACAACTTGAGATTAGACCTTTGGGGAGCTCCAGTTTTAAGATTGTTAAATCACGA
>Ga0228636_1000175_pt1 | contig 18686 bp, 53 predicted proteins | sample 45DmetaG_FD_182709 | JGI IMG/M metagenome (GOLD analysis project Ga0228636, IMG submission 182709) | Seawater microbial communities from Monterey Bay, California, United States - 45D | ecosystem: Environmental > Aquatic > Marine > Coastal | place: USA: California | collected 2016-11-03 | reverse complement strand
ACTCTGGTATTGGGAAACTAAGTGACTTGTTTACTGCTAAAGGTGGGTCTCAATTAAATGGATTGATTGAATCATTAAAACAAACTGATGAGGGTAAAAGTGTGTTATCTTTATTAAATAAGTTTAACCCACCTACAGAGTAAAATATATAAAGAATATTATAGGGTGATAAGAAATATCACCCTTTTTTTAAATAAAAAAGTTATGATTTTAAAATGTATAAATACCGGAGGTTATCACTTAACTTTAAATAAAGTATATAATGTAGAATTGTGTACCGATTGTCCTAGTGAATTTAATAAAGGTAAAAATGTATTTGATTACTATATCATAAATGATATTGGTACTAGACATGCCATAGAATCATCTCTTTTTATAAATCTATCTGAACATAGAGAAGAAAAACTAAAACTATTAGGAATATAAATATATAATAAAAACAAGTGGATAACGGTACTTACACGGTTGCAAACGTTACAATAAGAATAAGTTTTACAGTGTGTGTTCTAAACGCCTTCTGACTTATCCACTTTTTATATAAAATATCTTAGAATAAATGAAATAATTTCTTAATGGAAAAGAATAAAATAAATGCAACTATATTTAGTATCATTTCAATAGTCTCTTTAACTATAAGTATTCTAATGCCTTATCCAAATAGTGAAAATGAAGAAAATTTATATAACTTACTTACAATATTTACTTTATTTAGTCTAATAAGTGCAGTATATAAATGGATAAGAATAAAATATGATAATTAGATGAAAGAATTTCCGATTGATATAGATAAAAAAGTTAGGTGCATAAAAGACGATCCAAGATTTAGATTAGAAAAGGATAAAATATATACCGCAATTTCATATACAGAAAAAACAAATTCATATTATATTATATTAGTAGATGGAATTAAAAGAGGTTGGGTACCAACAGATATTTTTATAGATGTTAAAGCTTGGAGAGATTTAATAATAAATGATTTTTTAGAATTATAAAATGAGTAAATGTATTCGAAATAACTGGAGTAATATAGATGGTAAGAAGAATGGTTCAATCACCTGTTACCATTCTGATGGCACACTCTTCTTCAAAGAGACTTGGGTTGATGGACTCAAACATGGTTACTTCGAATACAACTGGAGTAATGGGAAATGTTTTTACAAAGGCTACTACATATACGGAGAGAAACACGGTTGGTGGGAAGAATACTGGAGTGATGGCAGCTCAAGAAACAAAGGATACTACGACATGGGAGTAGAGACATACCGACATACCGACATAAGAGACAAGCTTTTAGAAATCACATTAGAAAAATAATGTAATGAAAGACTTCATAGAAAAAATAGAGAAGATAGGATTCAAAGAGGTGATCAAGAATATTCGATACAAATACGGTCACTGGACAATAGATATAAATTGGTTACTTGATAATTTTATTGATTGGCAACTAACATATAGTGATTTAAATCCAGATATAACAAAAAGAGTTGAAACAACACACTTATCTATTCATTTTGATGATTCTATTATACTTAAAAAGTATTTTAAACAAGAATTGAGAGAGCTAAGTTTAAATAAACTAGGAATATAAATTCATTTTATAATAAAATATCACTATATTTGTAATATGGGAAATACATGGAACATAATGATAATGACTGAAGATGCCGAAGTCTTATGGTTGACTAATGAAAAACAATTCGTAGAAGATAGATTAAAATCTAAAGCATTAGATAATTATGATTCTAAAGAAATTTTAAATAATTCTTATATTTGTAAAATAAAAAAAAGAAATGATAATCAAGAAGCAAGAAGAAATAAAGACTACCCATCATATCATCGTAGTAAATGGTTTGACCCTACACAGGAGAGAAAAACTAACTTATGACCACAAAAAGAAAGATTGGATAAGAAATTCTCTTATATGGGAACGTGATCATAGATCCGTAGATCATATCAACTACATGTTAGGCCAAAATCCAACGATACCTTCAAGTAAACAGTTAGAAAGAGAATTCCAGTTGATGAAGGTATTAGACTAGAGATATGAAAGTTATTTGTATAGATGATGTTACCGATATACTAAATTTTGGTGATGGTGTAAAAGAACTTACTTGGGGTAAAGAATATGAGATACTACATTTTTATCAAAAAGAAGAGGGTAGACATCAACAAGTAATAATTAGAAATGATAAAGGTATAAACAATGATTATCTATTATCTAGATTTTTAACCTTAGAAGAGTTTAGAGATAAGAGATTAAATGATATTCTAGATAAAACAAAATAATATTAAAATAATATAATACTTATGAAAGTAAATATAGTAGATACAAAAGGGGATTTTAAAAAATCTGTAGATAATAATGAAAATCCAAAAACAATAGAAGATACAATTAAATCTATTGAGAATATTAAAAAAATTGTTGGTAAAAAAATTATTCTTATTCTAAGAGGACATAGATGGAGTGTTAAAGAATTAAATCAATATATTCCAATGGGTTTATTAGATAAAGAGTTACAAAAAATAATTGATGGTGAATTATTAAATATAGAAGTAAGTGATATGTAATTAAATACTTTACAAGAGCATAACTAGTTTAATAACTCATTTAGTCTCTTGTCTCGCCAATATGATTTCAATCCTTTTTCTATATCAGATTCAGATCCAACTCTGTATGTGTATACATACTCATCAGGGTCCTTATATGCGAGAGTCCAACTGTAATTATTTATATTTTTCCATATAAGTAACTTACCATCGACAACTTTTTTTCATACTCATCAGTAATATCATTTAATGTAAAACCTAAACTCTCTGGAAAATTAAATATATATAAACTTTTAATAACTAAAAATAATTATAATGGTTCATCATTATTAAGATAATATCTAATACAGTTTAACTTATGTTCAATTTTATAAATAGGATTACTTTTATTATCAGATTCCCAATATGTACCACTTCGACAAACACGCCAGTCAGTTAAATCAAAATCCTTTGTTAGTTTTGAAAACTCACTATTTAGTAAATCTAATAAATCTTTATTATTCATAAATTATATATTAAATTAAACTCATGGAAAAAATGGTTTGTATAAATACCGATGACTATTACTTAGGTACTCTAACATATGGTAAGGTATATGATGCTATATGGAATGAAACAATTGTTTATTCTTCAGATGGTATTTACCTAGAAATAACTAATGATATCGGAGTAAAAATAGAATATCATGAGTCAAAGTTTATGAAACTAAACGAATGGAGAAATTTAAAACTAAATGATTTACTAAAATGAGATTTGCAGTAAATATCGCAGGTAATAATGGTCCACTTAATAACTTCCCAATTACATTAGAATATGATAGTGTAAGAGAATGGATAGAATCTACTAGAAGTGAAGATAATATTTTTGCTATATTAGACTGGGCATTTGCTTGTCATGTACCACCTTCATATATGAAACTCTATGTTCATATTGAAGATGATGATAACTTTTGGGAGTTTATAATAAATCTTAATAATGTAAGAGAATATAAGAAATATATAAGTAAAGATCGAAATTTGTTAGAAAGTTTAGTAAGTGCTTGGAGAAGAAATCTTACAATAGATGAAATATTAGAAAGTAAATTATGAAAGTAGAAAAAGATGAACAATATAAAATTGGTGTAAGGGTAGTAAGAAATATAATAATAACATTTACTATCTTAACCGCTATAGCATTATATAATAAATATAAATATCTATTATGATAAAAAAAATAACATATATATTGGGTATTTTACTAATTGTAGGTTGCTCTACTACACCAAGTAAAGGTTGTGGGTATTTCAAATCACAACAGAAAAAAATTAAAAAATATAATAAAAAACATAGTGTCTCTCATAAATTTTCATTTAAGTAATCTTCTATTATTTTTATAACCTCATCAGTTATATTTCTTATATCAGTTATTTTAAAATTAAATTCACCTAAATTGTTATCACCCATATCGTAAACATATTCTGAATAATAAACTATATTGGTTGAAAAGTTATTTATATCTTTTATTAGATCCGAATAATAATCTAACATTTCATCTTTACTATCGAAATCATAATCTAAAAACTCACAAACATCTTCAAATGAAGATTCATCATTATTATATTTATTTATATAGAATATTTCTTCCGAGGTTGAAAATCCAGTTATACCAATATTATCCTCTTTTTTAATTCTTTGTATAATAACAACATGTTTATTTTTATGATATTCTTCCCATTCATCTTCATCATCATTTATACACCATTTACAACCATGTGCATACTTTCTAAGTGCACGGTGTGTTAAAGGAACAACAACAATGATATTCTCATCTTTATATAGTTGATGCCTTTCATCTCTTGGAACTCTCGCCTCATTTATCATAAAAGTTTCAAAACATATAATATATTTACCCATTGTTTATATATTATTATTATATTTGTAAAAATTTACAATAAGAGAAAATAAATTAAAAGAAATAGGAATATGGGAAAATTAAACAACTTAGAATTATCATTATTATCACTTTGCTCACCAATAGGTATTTTACTTATGCCAGTATTTTGGAAAACACCTCTAATTTTTATACCAATACTAATGTGTATTACCGGTGGATTTGCATTAGGGACACTAATAGCAAAATCTTTATGATAGTAATAATACTATTGTTATTAGCATCACAGTTATATCTGTATTATATCTATTATGATAAAATAAAAAAATATAAAGATATAAAAAAAGAAAGTATTATATTGGAACCAATTCCAAAAAAACCTTATTTAGATGATATCGAGAATGAAATATTATTAAATGAAGTAATAACCTCTTGTAGAGATGAAAATTGGGAATGTAAAATAGATGAGACAATAACACCATTAAATTGCTTATATAAAATCGATATAAAATCAAATGATGGTCTTATAGAGATTAAAGCCTCTATTCGAACATATTCAACTAATGGTCCCAATGGAATTATTACTCCACGTCTTACAACACTAAGAATATGTTCAAATGAAAATAGTGTTTTATTTGACAGTGATTCCAAGTTTAAAAATCACATTTTAATATTCTTATGGGATTATATAATTAAATATAAATTAAATCAGAACTCAGAGATTATCGAAAAGCATAAAAAAAATATTGAAGCTATTAGAAAAAATTTAATATCTTTGAATAGAAATAAAATATTAGACCAAATATTATGATAAATAAAAAAAAATTTTACCTAAACCTTACTAAGAATTTAATCAAATTAAACCCACTAAGGAGTTTATTATTATTATTAGCATTTATACTAGTATATGTTTCTACTATAGTACCAAATACTATTTACTTTTTAAATGTCAATAATGTTTTCTTAAATTGGTTTATTAAGAATCCTACTTGTGAGTATGTTGAGGTTAAATTTGAAACAATATATACCATATCACTTTGATTGCGCTTGTGCACTATATGGTGCAATCGATTCTGCATTAGATTATAAGTTAATCACTTATAGAAAATTCAGATTACGTATCTTTATTAAAACAAAGATACTTTGAAATAATACTGAAGTAATATAATAAATTTATTTTTTATTTGTATTTTTGTTAAAACACTTTAAACAATAATAGTCAGTTAGCTCAGTTGGTAGAGCAACTCCCTAAGATGAAATACCATATCAAGTCTAGTAGGATATGGATACCGAAAGGTCTGTAAGGGGTTAGTCTAATGTCATAGGTTCGAGTCCTATACTGACTACAAAAGATAAAAAATAAGTATGATTACTGATAATATATTCGAAGTAGGCGATTTTGTTATATATGATAATAAATATAAATGTGTCGTTATTGAATCAATTGAACCTAGTACTTGTCATTATACCGGTGATATAGATCCTGGATGCTTGATAGTAGTTGGAGAAGGAATAGAATTCCAAGATTATCATCATAAATTTATAGAAGATAAACAAAGAATTAGAGAAGAAAAACTTAATAAATTAGGATTATGAAATTTCAAATAGATTTTAATGACACCAATTATAATAATGATAAATTCCTTATAGATAAACTGGCGGCTTATTATATACCAACTGGTAGTGATAAATATCCACCATTCGAAGTTCTTGAAATAGAAATAGAAGATTTCGATAAGTTAAAAGATATACTCGATATTATTGATCGAGAATTTAATACGTATTCAAGTGCCGATATTTCTTTTGATCCACCAACTATATTTATAAATCATAAATTATAAAATTATGCACGTATATAGAAATCCAAATGATAATGATACTTTACCCTTTAAAAAAGATGATAAAATAAGAGCTAAAAAAAATTTATCATACAAAAATAGTGATGATGAAGAAATAGTTATTACTAAGAATAGTGAATATATTGTAGATGGTTTATTTTGTAGTAACAACGGTGATGGTTTACTAGTTAAAGGTGATAAAGGTCCGGCGATGAGCTATAATTTTGATCATAAATTCCCGTTTTATTACAAAGAAGAGCTTATCTGTATTCAAAGAGGTGAAATAATTGATGAACTATTAAAATAATTATATGACATTAGGAGAATTTTTAGAAAAATTTAGTAGTAATAATCTAATTAGATTGCATTATATATGTGATGTTAGTGGTGGTTATAAAACTGTCTTAGAAGAATTTAATAAGGTTTCAATGGATTGGGAAGTGAATAAGAATAAAGGTCCTTATAAAAACTATAAAGATAATGAGGTTATAAAATTAGCATCTATATTATGTGGTGGTCATTATCCAGAAGCCATAAATATAGTTATAGAAGAAATCCCTACTGATATAATGAGAAATAATAAATTAGAAAAATTTGGATTATAGTTTATTATACTTATTTTTGTAATATGAACATACATTTCACAGATAAAAAATTATTTGATAAACTAAAGAAAGCTACAATAGCCAAAGTTATTGTTGGATCTCATATGTATGGTACAAATAATGAAAATAGTGATATTGATTATCTTCACATATATGCTACTTCTGAAAACGAACTAATGAGTTTTATTCAAACAAATCACCAATTACAATATAAAGAAGAAGGTATAGATTATAATTTTGTTTCACTAAACTCTTTTCTGAAAAATATATTCAATGGTGATTCTAGTATAAACTTCGAAGTAATTCAATCAGATAGTTTAATTGGAACTGACTTAGAGTGGTTGTGTAGTCATAAAGATACATTTATAACGTATAATATGATCAGATCATATTTGGGTCTTTGTAGAAGAGATATTAAGTATTATAATAAATGTGATACTGATTATGATAAGGTTAAAAAATTAAGACATATTATAAGAGGTTATATTTATGCGAAAAAAATGATATCACATAACTTCAACTTTAAAGAATGTAACGATACATTATTAAATATTAAATTAGACATATCAACTAATATACAATTACGTGAGTATGAGAAAAAAATTTCAGATTTACGTAATGAACTAACCGAAAAGTTTAATAATAAAACATTAGGTTATGCACAAAATATCAATGTTGAAGCTGGTATTAAACTAAATACCAATCTGTGTAATTTTATGAAAACAAATGAATTTAAAGTAAAGCAATATATATTGAAAGACTTCGATATGGAAATGTTTATCAATAGTTATGAAAATTGGGTAAATTATTAAAAATAAATTATGAATAGAATAAAAGACTTTAATCAGTTCAATATGACTGATGAACAAAAAGAAGTTATTAATTACTTTAATGACTTCGGAATCGATTTTAATGGCTTCTTAGTTGAGATCGAAGAAAATAATGATAAAGAATTCATTGATGGTGATTATATAGTTTCTATACAACCAGAAGAAGGATTCGACCAATCATTTGATGTAGATCCATTTCTACCGGAATCACTAAAAGGTAAACTAGAAGGATATGTTTCATGTATCTGGACTTATGATGGTGATCCAACATATTTAGAACAAGAATTGAACAAATCACAATTTTTTCACAAAACAATTTACTTGAAGTGATAGTAAATAAACATGTCTGGAAATTTTTATTAAGTAAAATATGAAAGTAATATCAAGTAAACCAAAAAACCAAAGAATGTTTAAATCAATTTTATTTAAACATAATAGAACCAATGTTAGAAGACCATTTTGTATTGAACCAGTTGGTGGTAGTTGGTGGTTTGATTTATCAGACGGTCAATGGACAACAGACTATAACGGAGTTGGTGGTATGACAACATCATACTACTCAATGAAATCGGAAGGGTTCAAGGATGTGTATTCACTAAAAGCGGTTAAAAGATTAATACATAAATGGGATGTCCCAAAAGGAACTAAGTTTAGAGCAAGTTTACCGTTTGTTGGACATGATTTTTATATAAAAAAATCTTAATTTATTTCTATGAAAAAAATAATTATCCTTAGTTTAGTATTATTAAGTTGTTCACCTACAGTTAGCACTGATAAAGATACAACTGTGTATAAATATGAAGTAGGTGAAATGTGTAAATTAAAAATAGATTCAACAAATGTTTTAATAACATACAGATATACTCTTCATGATAAAATCCGATATGAATTTAAATATCGTGGTAAGTATGGGGAATATAAAGAAGGTTATGGTTATGAATATGAATTCATAGATAAATAGAATAAATTATTAAAGAGAATATAAATAAATATGGGAATTTATAATAACACTTACATTGGACCTTATATAGTAATAAAGCCAACCGTTGAAGAAATAGTAATAACTGAATATTTTGATCCAGAGAATGGTAAGAAAATGAAAACTAGATTTAATGCAAACACCGGAGTAGAAGGTGTTAAAAAAACTAGAATAGAGAAAATTGAAAAATCTATTAGTTTATATAACATTGAAGTAGATGGGTTTTGTGAAGATGAGTTCGTCAGACCAGAATATGTAGGGCAACCTAACACTTGGATCTGTAATAATAGTGATTTCTCACCTAGTTTAGATACTGATGATGTATTCAATTTCGATCTTACTAATTTCGATCTGAGTATTCTATATTCTAATTTTCTTACACATTATAAAGAATATTTAAATAAGTTAAAAGAGAAGGCTATTGATTTTGAAATTTCGTATGGTATCGTAAATTACTCACATTGATATATGAAAATAGTTTGTCAAAAAGAAACAATAACTAGAAGAAATTCTTATGGTGATTCATATGAACGTGAAGATCCATTTTTGTCTTTAGGTAAAGTTTATGATAGTGATCAAGAACCATTCATCATATCTGATGATATGACTATTATATTCACTGGTGGTGAAAAATGGAAAATTTATGACTGGTCTAACTTTATTACATTAGAAGATTGGAGAGAAAAACAATTAAATAAAATTGTATGAAAAAAAGTAAATATAAAAAAAAGATTAAAAAATTAGAATATAAAATCTATGTATTAGAAAAAAAATTAAAACATTATCAAAAAGAAGATAATTTTAGATTTCAAGTTATGAAATATAATACATAAATAAATTTGTGTAATTCATATAAAATTATTATTTTTGTTAAAATTATTAAATTATGTTAGAAGATTTATTACGCAAAGCCAATGTCGAATTACAAGAATCTACAAAAGTATTTGAAGATGAGTATTATCAACTAATTAAAAAATTTGAAGAGGAAAGTACCGAAGATAGAATAACAGAGGATGAATATGAATCTTTAGATGAAGTAGATAAATTAAAATTACATAGTGAATTTAGAATAAAATCATTCAAAGAAATGTCTGAGAGACGTTTGATATTTGATACTGTTTTACTTAAAAGTAATTTCAGTTGAGTAAGATATTAGACTAAACAATTAAAAAAGATATAAATGAAAGAAGAATTTGTATATGAAGGATTCATGAGTCAAGAAGCTCAGAAGTTCTTCGAAGGGAACTGTGTAAGAGAAGAAAGAGATGGGTGTGCTACCGTAGGATCATTCATACAATTATCTAATGGGAAAACACATCTACCGTCGAAAGGAGATAAGTTTACTAAACATGAAGACGGGTGTATAACAGTTATATCTAACAGATGAAGTTTTATTTTAACATAGAAGTAGGTTTTTTTTATAGACACTCTATAAGACAAGAATTAGAAAACTCTAAAGCAAAGATACTGCATTGGTATCCAGATAGCAGAGTACTTATTACAGAAACAAAGGGATTATTTGAATCTGAGTTCTACTTTGAAGCGATCGACCTTCCAGACTCTGCTAAAAATCATATGAAACAATGGTTAGATAAATTAAAATCTTTAGCATGTTAAAACTAATATGTGTGAATGCTGACGGATACGAAGGATTTCTAACAAAGGGAAAGATATACGAAGGCAAAGAGAACGAAATGTTCTACTATGATGTTAGTAATGATCGTTCAGGAAACAAAGACACATATCTAAAATCCACCAATGAAATCGAATACATTCCTGCATGGACAGTATTCGTTAGATTAGATAACTGGAGAGCTAAACAACTAAAACAAATAGGATTATAATGGAATTACAAATTTAGTAAATATGACAAAGACTCAAGAGTATTTAAGAATTAAGAGAATAAGAGAATTAGGATTACCTAAATTATATGTAGTTAAATCTTCACCAGAAGGTGTTGAGAAAATAACAGAAAGACAAGTAGTTGAAATTATCGAAAATGTTGCGTTCAGAGGTAAGGAAAGATTACCTATCGATCGATATAAATTAGATGATTGTGGTTTTCCTTATGAAGTTGATATTATAAGAGATGAAATTTCAACTAAAGATGATGGATATGGATCTGGCTTTGGTGATCTATGGTCATGGTCATATTTTTCATCTTTATCTAAAGATGATATCGAAAGGTATTGCCAAGAAGAAACTGAGAGAATTGAAAATAAATATTTTAATAAAGGAAAATAACATCATTACCTTGAGTTTATTTAATATTATTTAATTATATTTGTTTAAAAATTTAAATTATGATTAAAGAATATTTCTCAGATAAATGGACTCATCTACTTAGTACCAGTTATTGGAACAAGTATGTAGTTAATTCGGAATATATAGAAATATCTCCTATAAAGAATATTTTCGCCAACTATAAAGGCAAAGGTAAGAAAAAAGAACTTACAGTAGGGAAATTATATAAAGCTGTCAAAGTATCGAGTCCATATAATATACAATTCAGTTCATATATCATAAGAAATGATAATGGTGTAATAACAAAATACCATAAGAAATCGATGTTTATCGAGAAATCAACACTTAGAGATAGGAAATTAAATTATATATTATGAAACTAGTAGATATAAATAAAAGGTATATAGACGATGTTCTTGAATACTATATAAAAGAAATCTATAATATGATAATGTCTAGAAGATATGATTCAGAGTCAAAACATCAAGATGTAAATAAGATGTTGATTATTAGAATGAATGAACTAATAGAAATGTCCTTTATTATAGATTATAAAATCAATGTCAATGTCAACTTTCTAAATAAATCAGAGATACGAGACGCTATACTGGATGATGTATTAAACGATATAGAATATAAAGAGGGTTTTATAGAGGTATTCTATAAAATTAAAGATAGATCAATGTATAACGTAAGTATATCAGAAGAAGAACTTATAAATTATACTACACCTTTCTAAAAAAACTTTATCAAAGAAGAACTAGATTAGATGATTTGGTCGGAGATGAATAAATCCTTATATTTGTTTAAAATTAGAAAATATGATAATAGATCCTTTTGAAGAATTATATGAGACATTTGATAAAAACCGTATAATGAATTATTTTTGCTCACTTATTTTAAATGATAAATATTCATATAACGTATGCGTAGAATATACATTAGATTACTTTAATGAATTGAAAACTACTTTATGAATAACATTGAATATACCATAGGATTAAAAGTAATATACAAAGGTAAATTCGGTTATGATTCTCAAAATAAAGGTACTATTATAGATTTTAAAGATTCTAATATAATAATAGAATGGGTACATTTCAATCAGTTCAGTAAATCAATGTTCACCAAACCAATGCTAGATTCTTGTTTCTCAGAGAATCTTATTTCTATTGATAAAGAATATTATAGAGAAGAAAAACTTAAAGAAATTGGATTATGAAAAAGAAATGAAAATAATCTTTTTAGATATAGATGGTGTACTCAATGTTTACTGTGAAAGTAGAGACGAGTATGGATGTTGCTTTCATTCACATTTGGTAGAAAATCTAAGAATATTGATTGAACAAACCGGTGCTAAGATTGTAATAATCAGTACTTGGCGTTTCAGTGGTTTAGAGATAATTAAAGAGATGTGGGAGAAAAGAAATCTTCCTGGTGAAGTAGTTGGTATAACTCCTAATTTTATGATACAACATGGAACTACTTTGTGTAGAGGTAAAGAGATTGATTCTTATCTTGAAGATCATCCAGAAATAGAAAACTATGTTATCTTAGATGATGATACGGATATGGAAGAGCATCAGATGGTGAGATTTGTCAAGACATCAGGAAATTCAAATCATGAAGACTGTGTAGATGTCGGGTACGGACTTACAAAGATATGTACGGAAAAAGCAATAGAAATACTAAATAAAAAATTATGATAACACCACTTATAATACTATACATAGGTCTGGCACTAATGAACGGAATTGTTATAGGTAGAAACAATCCTGGTGTAACAGACATCAAAGACATTGACCGAACAAAAGGTTTCTTAAAACCATATACACTAACTATATTATCATTAGTGATAAGTATAATCTTCTTTATGGAATCAAATGTAATAATGGGTATTTTACTACTTATAAATACTCTGTTGGATATAAAACTAAAGACATAGTTTTATTATATCAAATAAAATATGTATATTTGTTATATTATAAATAAATATTAAAGTAAAATGATCTTTGATAAATTATATACTAAACCAGAATCTGAAGCTATTATAAAAATGGTCTCAGAACAAGGCTTATTCGAAAGGAAAATATATTTCGATGATTTGTTTTACCATTCATATGATGGTGATGTAGATAAAGAAGGTGAACCTATTTATAATAAGAGGCAAATTGAGTATGTTTTAGTCTATGAGTCTTTTGAAGGTGATACTAGTAAGATACTATATTCAGTTGATGGTTTAGTTAGAAATACAAATACAGTGAATAGACAAGTTATATCTATTGTGTATTTGAAGTTACAAGATTATGTTAGAGAATTTGAGAAATAAAAATTGGGAATATGAAGATTTATAATAGTGAAGAAGTTTTAGAAAGAAATAGTCTATTAAAAAGACTTACGTTTGATATAAGTAAAAGTACACCTGATGAGTTTGAAGATGATGACTTTTATGATGATATCAAATGTTGGATAACATTCTATGATGAGACTGGTTGTGTTAGTGATGATGGTGGTATACAATACCTCTTTCAAAATGATCTCCCTAAAGGTATGAATGAACCGGCTGAAGGTATTTTCTCATACAAAGGTAATTTATCAATTGATGAGATAGTAGAGATATTAAAGAATATTGGATTTAAAGAAGATTAGAAAGATATGAAGAATAAAACTTACAGATGTGAGTTTAAAGATTGTGTTTTTAGATTTAATAAAATCACCTAGTAGTTAAAATTAAAAAATAAATTAAAATGAAAAAAATAACAGATTTGTTAATAGATAATGTTGGATTCAACGCAATTATATTTATTATTTGCTATTTAGCATTCATATGTTATGCATACTTTTCAAAATAATAGATAAGATGAGTGAAATTGAAGCTGTAAAAGAATTAGGGGAAAAGATTGGGTATGGTAATATGATGAGTATTGCAAGTGCCTTATGGAGAAAATCAGCTAAAGATAATGGTTATCCAATTAGTGGTGCATTTGTCCCAACTTGTTTAGAATTTATTAAAGATGATTTAAAAGACTTGGATAAAGATGGTAGAGAACTCTATGATAAAATGGTTAATGAGTATTTCAAATAAGACACATTAAAATTTTAATATATGAGTTCTAAGAAACGGAGATTAAAAGTTAAACGAAAGTCTATACCTTTATTAGATTTACTTCAATTTAAAACATTTAATATGATAGATGGTGAGTTTAAAGGTGGTAATATCTATTTGAGTCATAGAAATCCACATGGTAAATGGTCTATACAATATCATATTCGATATGGTAGTGGTAATGGTCAGTTTAGACACGGTTATAGTTATATAGATGAGGTGGAATTTTTAAGATGTGTTGAACCTACACCAGAGTTAAAACAATTTAAAAGAGATTTAGCATTTAAAAAACTTGGAGTATAATAACAATTTTAAATATAACATATAAAGATAATGAAAACAACAAGTAAAATTATAAAAGGACGAGAACTACAAGATTTCGATATTTCTAAAGGTAGTTTATATATCATGAGAAATACCAATGTAGTTGTTATGGCAAGTCAAGAAAATGAGAAAATGAAAGCCTTTTCAGGTGTAATTGTTTCAGGTACATCTAAGTCAGGTTGGTCAATTGGACATTATAGTACAGTATGGAGTAAAGAAGACTTTAAAGTTTTTGAAGGTACAATAGAATTAGATCAAATTAATTAAATTTTTACTATAATAGATGCACCTGTTGCACCATCTTGTAGCATTTAAAAAACTTGGAATGTATTGAATTATTTATTAGATAGTATTAAAAACGAAAAACATGAAAACCTTGGGAAACGTTTCAATTATTGGATAACAGCACAATGGGATTATGAAAAAGGATCATTTAATAAGTGGCGAGTATCTGAAGAAAGAGCTATAAAAGAAATCACAGAATCAATTCTTCTTTCAGATACTAGAAAATGTTACTTCGTATATGAAGATAATAAGCTTATATGTTCACCTGAGTATATTCCTCTTTCTCGTCGTACTATATTAGAAATAGATACATTGGTATTCAAAGATTTGTTAAGAGATTATAGATTAAAAGAATTACTTGGATAAAGATTTATAAAAATAAAACAAAAGCAGAAAATATATGGCAACCAAAATAACACAGTGTTCTGAATGTAAATCTTATATTATCAAAGAATTAAACCCTGGGGTTAAAAAAACCGCAAATACTATACTATGTACCGTAATGTGTGAGTGTAAAGATTGTGGGTTTAGATTTAATAAAAAATCAGCTACAGATTGGGGAAGAAGAAAAGGAGTTAAATATTAAAAAAGTAACATATCTTAGTGCCTAATCAATATATTATCCTTATGTTAAACACAAACGAAAGAAGTAAATATAATTAAGAAAATTTATATGTTATATCAAAATAATTCGTATATTTGTAAAACACAAATAAATTATATTATGACAATAAGTGATTACTGTAACCCGCAACAACAAAACGCATTATCATTCAATGAAATCAAAGATATTTTACAAGAAGATATTGATAACCTTATCTCTATTTGTTTCCACGAAGGAAAGCTTAGAACCTATGAACAAGGTATAAGTAATATTAAATACAATAAAAAAAATAACTGGTTCGAAATATCCTGGGAAGATGATGAAGGTGATAACGAAGTAAATGTTTATTCATTAGATGAAAAGATCCATGTGAACTCAGATGAATGGTCTTACGGAATCTATAAACCTTTATAGTATTAGATATATGAAAAAAGTTAGAAAAATTTTTTTAGAAGACAATAACAACATACATTTTGTAAAATTCAAACTCACGTTTAAACCTAATGAGGATGAAGATGATGATGATGATGATGGGTATGATGATACATACTTTCCCGATGAAAGTGATGTTGAGTATGCGTTAGAAAACAGCATGTTGGATCAAGCCAATGAATATATTGTATATGTACATAAAATAACAGATAAGAAGGCAGTATTCATGATTGAAGTAACCAATGAAGAAACCGACGAATATATACCAAGTGAGGAAGATATAGAAAACGCTATGGAGTATAGCGGAGACATAGACGAATGGAATATGTTCTATGCTGAAATAGTTTCCGAAACTATTAATAGGACGAAACTTAGAGATGAAAAACTAACTGAAATAGGATTATAAATGTTTTTACAAACCGATATGACAAGAAAAGCCTTCGATATAGTATTCATTGCTTTTGAAGGTAAAGTTGATAAGGCTGGAAAACCTTATATTAATCACTTAATGAGAGTGGCTAATGGTGTTTTAGCTAACTCACTAATAAGAGAAAATTTAACTGTTATTGCTGCCGAAGTTAAAAAGTTATTTACTGATTGGTTTAATAAGGAAAAACCAAGTAAATTCTACTTTAGTGTTCCTGGTGAAAAAAGAATGAACATCTATATTAATTTTCTAAAAGAAACATTGGGTGATGAATATGAATATGATATACAAAAGACCGATTATAAACCATTCGATTTAAAAGAGACGAATGTATATTATGTGATCTTTAAGAAAGACTTAAAGTAGAAATATAGTGAACATTCTAAAAATGAAAGTAACTAAATTTTTAATAAGATGATAAAATTAAGTAAGTTCTACTGGGACTAAAGAAGAAAGGTGTAAAGTAAATAATGGATAAATTAGAAGCCGAGTTAAAAAATTTACCAGTAGAAATTTCCGAAGAATTAAATCAAAATATTAAAAGAAATTCCTTATCTTTGTTTTATTAGGATAAATAATACGATAAAGAAATGGAAATGGAAATAGAACTAAACAAAAATTATACCCTTATATACGAAACAAAATCAGGATTTAGAAACCTAAAAATAGAATACATATTCTTTAAATGTAATGATAAAAAATCCGTTAAGTACCATGTTAAAAAAACTTTCTTTAAATATAATGGTGATGTAGATTATATAAAATCATACGGTGGTAAAGATAAATTTGACTATTCACTAATGGATAAAAAATCAATGATGAATATACTAACCGGTAAAACGAATAAAGATTTTAGTAGAAACCATCATTACAATTTAATCGAATCACCTTTTATGACTAAATAAAAATGTTTAATATTAAACAATGGAAAATAACTCAATTTTAAAAATATTAAAAAACTCTTTAATTGGTAAAGAAATTAAAGTGTATTGTATAACAAATACTAATAACCCAAATATTTCATTCCACTCTTTAAAAAATAATAGCGATGGTGGACCTTGGAAAAATGATGAAGTAACTGGTATTATCACAGATATAAATTTATTATATAATGAATATAAAGTTTTGTATAAACATTTATATGTTAAATTGCAAAATTCTAATAAAATTGAAGAATTAGCAATTGATTTTTTTGATGAAGAATTAAATATTTTATCTTAAATTAGTTACAAACCATATTTTTTACTTGAATATAAAGAAATTAAAAGTTGAAGATTTTTCATCTCTTTAAATTGGTGATGGAGACGATACAACAGGCACTGAGACACTAAAAGGTATGCTATCATACATTGATGAGGACATTTTAGAAACATCTCTTAGAATCGATAAAAACTTGTTTAATACAGAAGCTAACTATTTTATACTAAAATCAATATGATAACATTAACCGTTAGGATTAGTGGTAATACAATGCAAGCGTCGAGTAATGTTGTTTTCATTTGTTAGGTTTTGTTATTAATTTTTATTACCTTTGATCATATCAATTAAATAATAGTTTATGATTATAACAGAAGTATTAAAACAAGCTCTAGTTGGTAAAAAAATTAGATATAGAAAATCTAGTAGAAATATTATTCAATGTTATTCCGAAAGTATCAAGAAATCTAATAATGTCACTAATGAACAATTTGATAGTGGCGATCCTAAATATAGAATGATTGCTAAAAGACAAAAAGTTATTGGTAAACATGAAATATTTGAAACAGGTACAATTAAATCAGTAGATTTAATTGGTGATGATTACCATGGTATTTCAATAAGACTTAGATTTGACGACGGAGATTTTGTTGATAAAGACATTTATGAAAATATAGAAACAATATGAAATACTCTGAATTTAAATCTATATTAGACGAAATGAGAAACTTATTTGTACCAGGTGTCAAATTTGATAAAGAGAAATTATGAAATTGAAGAAGTAATATATATCCTAAAATTATCTATAAATTATGAAAGTAGGATTAGATTTAACTAAACCAAAAATAAAGAAGTTTAACGAATTTCAAGTTATACAAGAATCATCAAATTTTGATGCTGATAAATTAAAAAAAACAGCAGAGAATGTTGGTCTTGATTTAACAAAGGAAAAAGGAAGTGATAGAATTGATTTAACTAAGTACTGTCCTGCTAAAATGGTTAATTAGGTAGCTCAACTGGCTAGAGTGATCGGTGAGTGGTGAAAGGGTAGGGAGTCATGACCCGAGAGTATTACATTAAATCTTGCCGATAGGTTACATGTTCGAGTCCTGTCCTAATTACGCAAAAAACAAATAGACCGAGTTTCCTTACTTTAGAGTGGGTTTTATAAGTCTAATTTTTAATTCTTAATACAAAATTAAATTTAAAATAGACTTTAACAAAGCTAATTATAATAATGATAAACTACTTATTGAGTTAGGGCTTATTATTTAACAAGTATTTCGAAGAAGAGTATCAGTTTGGTGTAAATGAAATCTGCAAATGATTAAAAATATCAATTTCTTTATTCTGCTTCCCAATCAAGACACCATTTTTATAATCTCTTAGAAATATGGTG
>Ga0228636_1000156_pt1 | contig 19607 bp, 15 predicted proteins | sample 45DmetaG_FD_182709 | JGI IMG/M metagenome (GOLD analysis project Ga0228636, IMG submission 182709) | Seawater microbial communities from Monterey Bay, California, United States - 45D | ecosystem: Environmental > Aquatic > Marine > Coastal | place: USA: California | collected 2016-11-03 | reverse complement strand
CCCGCTTTTAGAGGGATTTTTTAGTTATTCTTGAATCTCAACTCTGAGATTTAATTCTTTTAATTGTTCATCATCTATAAACGCAGGAGCATCAATCATGACATCTCTACCAGAATTGTTTTTTGGAAAGGCAATAAAATCTCTGATGGTTTCTTGCCCTCCTAAAATGGCAACCAATCTGTCTAAACCAAAAGCTAATCCTCCATGAGGTGGAGCACCATATTCAAAAGCGTCCATTAAGAAACCAAATTGAGCCTTAGCTTCTTCTTCTGAAAAACCTAAATGTTTTAACATGGTTGCTTGCGTAGCTTTGTCATGTATTCTTATAGAACCACCACCAATTTCATTACCATTTAATACTAAATCGTAAGCATTGGCTTTTACTTCACCTGGTTTTGTGTCTAATAATGCTATTTGACCTGGTTTTGGTGATGTAAATGGATGATGCATGGCATGATAATGACCAGTTTCTTCATCTAATTCTAATAATGGAAAATCTACAACCCAAAGTGGAGCAAATTCATCAGGTTTACGTAAACCTAATTCTTCTGCCAAATGCATACGTAGTGCAGACAATTGAGCTCTTACTTTATTGGTTTCACCAGATAAAATACAAATTAAATCACCTGATTTTGCTCCAGTTATCTCAGCCCATTTTGCTAAATCTTCTTGGTCGTAAAATTTATCTACAGAACTTTTAAAAGTACCATCTTCATTTACTCTACAATATACCATTCCTAAAGCACCAACTTGAGGTCTTTTTACCCATTTAATTAAGTTATCTATTTGCTTTCTTGTGTAATTATTTCCTCCAGGAACTGCAATACCAACCACCAATTCTGAGTTGTTAAATACGCCAAAATCTTTATGTTGAGTGACTTCATTTAACTCACCAAATTGCATTCCAAATCTAATATCTGGTTTGTCATTTCCATACAATCGCATTGCATCATCATATTGCATTCTTGGAAATTTATCTACTTCAACTCCGTTAATTTCCTTTAATAAATGACGTGTTAAACCTTCAAAAATGTTTAGGATATCTTCTTGCTCAACAAAGGCCATTTCACAGTCTATCTGTGTAAATTCTGGTTGTCTGTCTGCACGTAAATCTTCGTCTCTAAAACATTTTACAATTTGAAAATATTTATCCATTCCACCAATCATTAAGAGTTGTTTAAAGGTTTGAGGAGATTGAGGTAATGCATAAAACTGACCTTCATTCATTCTACTTGGTACTACAAAATCACGAGCACCTTCTGGAGTAGATTTAATTAAATAAGGAGTTTCAACTTCTATAAATTCTTGGTCAGATAAGTATTTACGAACTTCCATAGTTACTTTATGACGAAAGATTAAGCTGTCTTTTACAGGATTTCTTCTTATGTCTAAGTATCTGTATTTCATTCTAATATCTTCACCACCATCTGTTTTATCTTCGATTGTAAAAGGTGGCAACTTAGCTGCATTTAAAATTTCTAGTTCAGAAACTAAAACTTCTATTGCACCTGTTGGCATTTTATCGTTTTTAGACTCACGCTCAATAACAGTACCTTTTACTTGAATTACAAACTCTCTTCCTAAAGACTTTGCTTTTTCCATCATTGCTGCAGGAGTGCGTTCTTCATCAAAAATCAATTGCGTAATTCCATATCTATCACGTAAATCTACCCAAATCATGAAACCTTTATCACGACTTTTTTGCACCCAACCTGCTAACGTTACTTCTGTATTGATGTGTGATGCTCTTAACTCACCACAAGAATGACTTCTGTACATATAAATTTTAAATTTATTATGCTGAACATGTTTCAGCATCCACTTTTAAAGTGCTGCAAAATTAATCAAATTAAAAGAATTATGAATAGTTTTATAAATTGAATTATAACTAGAATTTCTTTGTAAATTTGAGGTATGAGCGTAGTTAATATTCAAGAAAAGTTTAATTTGTTTGAAGATCAATGGTCACCTAAAAAAATAGGTGAATTAAATGGGCAACAAATTTTATTGGCAAAAATTAAAGGAGAATTTGTTTTTCATAAACATGACAATGAAGACGAATTATTTTTAGTGAAAAAAGGAGTCTTAGAAATGCATTTGCGTGATGAAATAATCACCATAAATGAAGGAGAATTTTATATTGTACCTAAAGGTGTAGAGCATAAACCAGTTGCTAAAGAAGAGGTGCATATATTATTATTTGAGCCTTTGTCAACAAAACATACTGGAGATGTTGTTGCTGATATTACTGTCGAAACTTATGAATCTATATAGCATTTAGCCCTTGGCTTTTAGCTATTAGTTAAAATATAAATTTAGTTCAGGCTAAAAGCAAATAGCCAAGAGCAAAAAGCTAAAAAAATGAAACTATACTTAGTACCCACTCCAATAGGTAATTTAGAAGACATGACTTTTAGAGCTATTAAAGTTTTAAAAGAAGTTGATTTTATTTTAGCTGAAGACACAAGGACCAGTGGAAAACTTTTAAAACATTTTGATATAGCTACGCACATGCATAGTCATCATATGCATAATGAGCATAAATCTATAGAGGGTATTTTACAACGTATAAAAAACGGAGAAACCTGTGCAGTAATTTCAGATGCTGGTACTCCTGCTATTTCAGATCCTGGTTTTTTATTAACGAGAGCTTGTGTAGAAAACGACATAAAAGTAGAATGCTTACCAGGTGCAACTGCTTTTGTACCTGCTTTAGTAAATTCGGGTTTACCCAATGATAAGTTTGTTTTTGAAGGCTTTTTACCTGTAAAAAAAGGAAGACAAACGCGTTTAAAAATACTTTCAGAAGAAACCAGAACTATGATTTTTTATGAATCTCCACATAAACTTTTAAAAACACTATCTAATTTTGTTGAATATTTTGGAGCAGATAGAAGAGTATCTGTTTCAAGAGAACTTACAAAACTATTTGAAGAAACCATTAGAGGAACAGCAACAGAAGTTTTAGCATATTACACTAAAAAACCAGCAAAAGGTGAAATTGTAATTGTTGTTGAAGGGAAAAAATAAATAGAAATAACATAAATAAAAAATCCTCATGCAAGCATGAGGATTTTTTTAAATCATTAATCCAATCCACCTTTTCTTTGTGGAGATCTAGGTTTTGGCCAAGTTCTTTGTTTTCCTGTTCTTGGATTTATAGGTAAAACAATTTTTTCTCTAGACGTCTTTTCTGGATCTTCACTAGCCATATACGCTAAAATTGCTGTAAGAATAACGTTATTTCTTACATCATCAAACACAATTTTATCATAAGTATCTCTGTTGGTATGCCAAGTATAATTCCAATAAGACCAACTTAAAGAACTTAAACTAAAACCAGGAGCACCAGCAGCTACAAAAGCTGCATAATCAGATCCTCCACCTCCTGGAGTTCCAGGAAAAGTTGTTTCTATATGTTTGGTAATATCTCTTGGTACTGCACTTAACCAACGACCTAAATAATCATAAGAATGTAAAAATCCTTGACCAGATAATCTTACTACTCTACCTGTTCCATTATCTTGATTAAATAAAGCTTGTACGTTTTTTACAATTTCTGGATGATCTTCTACAAAAGCTCTAGAACCATTTAAACCTTGTTCTTCACTTCCCCAATGACCAACTAAAATGGTTCTTTTTGGGTTTGGATACATTTTCTTTAAAATACGCATTGCTTCCATCATAACTAAAGTACCTGTTCCATTATCTGTAGCTCCTGTTCCTCCATCCCAAGAATCGAAATGTGCATATAAAATTACGTACTCATCTGGTTTTTCAGTTCCTTTAATTTCTGCAATCGTATTAAAAGTTGGCACTTTACCTAGTTCTTTAGATTTAGCTACTATTTTAATTTGAGGCTTATCTCCATACTCAACCATTCTATATAACATTCCATAATCTTCTAACTCTAAATCGATTGTTGGAATTGTTTTAGTTCTTGCACTAAAAATTTTATTTACTCCAAAACCATTAGACCATCTAGAAGCTACAATACCAACTGCACCTGCTTTTTCTAATTCAGTTGTTAAGCTTCTACCATAACCTATATTGCTTAAATTTTTTCTCCAAGCTTTGGTTTGATCATCTCTTTCTTTTTTCATTTTTTCGAAAGATTCTTCTGTTGCAAACTCTTCCCAGTTATAGTTAGGTCTTCCTGTAGGTTGCTTCATAGAAATCATAACCAATTTTCCTTTTACATTTGGCAACCATTTCTTAAACTCTTCTTGATTATTTACCATTGGTATAGTAATCAACTCTGCAGTTACTCCTTGATCTGAAGTACTAGGGTTCCAAGCCAATTGTGTACCTCTTAAAGATTGTACTCTTGGGTAAACCATATCTATATGAGTAATTCCACGTTCCCAACCACGCCATTCACCCCATTTTTCATTTCTGGCAGAAATGTCCCAAGCTTTATATTTAGCAACTGCCCAATCATTGGCTTGTTTCATTTGTGGTGTACCTACTAATCTAGGCCCAATAACATCCATTAGTTCGTGACCTAAATTTTTTAATTGTGAGTTTTCGTTAGCTTCTTTAATAATACTCTCTACAATTGCATCTTTTTTTTGAGCTTGCAATACTATTGCTGAAAAAAATAATATTACTGTGATTTTAAAAATTTTATTCATTTTATTAAATTTAGTTGATTAATATTTTGATCCATTGTGTTTACCTACTTCAAAACCATGTCTTCCTAAATATTGATTTCCACTATCTATTGCATCTTCTTCTAGAGTAGTCCCCATAGAATCATTCCATCTATTTAGATAACCAAATAAAGAAATAACACCTAACATTTCTACAATTTCACCTTCATCCCAGTATTTATAAAGTTCATTTTTTATTTCTGCATTTACGGCATTTGGCACCATAGATGCAGCTAAAGAAAAGTCTAAGGCTGCGCGTTCTGCATCAGAAAATGCAGGATGTGTTTTGTATTCCCAAATGTTATCTAGTTGTTCTTGATCTGCTCCATAACGTTCTGCTGCTCTAATAGCATGTGCTTGGCAATACCTACAGCCAGTTGCATTACTAGATACCCAAGCAATCATTCTTTTTAAAGCAGAAGTAACTCTGCCTTCATTAGCCATTACAGCTTTGTTAAGGTTTATAAAGGCTTTAGAAATGGCTGGTCTTCTTTGCATGGTTAGCACTGAATTAGGACAAAACCCTAAAGTTTCATTAAAAAATTCTGCTAATTTTTTTGTTTCTAAATCGTGTTCTGCTCCTAAAGGTGTTACTAATGGCATGTGTTAAAGTATTATCTTATTAAACTTATGTTTCCAAATTTTTCTATAGAATATCCATTGATATCAGTTAAAACAACTCTAAACCAGTAGGTGTTAGAAGGCATTTTTTTACCTCCAAAATTACCATCCCAACCTTGACTGTTTTGTTCTATTGTATATAATAGATTTCCAAATCTATTGTAAATATAAATATTAGATTTTGTGTAAAAACTTTTATCGAATCCATTTATTTGCCAAAGATCATTTTCTCCATCTCCATTTGGCGTAAAGAATTTTGGATAAGCTAAAATAGAAAACTGATATTCTTGAATTCCACAACCTCCTTTGTCTTTAATGTACAAAGTATGTATCCCTGGAGATAGATTATCAAAAAAACGATTATCTGAATATACTCCATTTATATCATCTAAAGAAAACACATAATCACCACTACCAATATTTAAATTTGCAATTTGAATGGAGTTGTTAATGGAATCATCTGTAATAATTACATCTTCTTTAGTGAGGTTTGATTTTTCTGAATCTTTTACAATTATGGTTTGTTCTGGAGAAATACAACCAGCAGAAGAAACTGCACTTACAGTATAAGTACCTGATTCTGTAACATTTATTGTTGAGTTGTTATTTGGTAATAATCCACCCTCTTTTTTCCATATGTAAGTATAATTATCTTGTGCATTTATGGTTTCTAAATCTACGTTACCAATATCTATACATAAGGCATAACTTGACTGTGCTACATCAAAACTAGGAATAGTATTATCTATTATTGCAATTACCTCTGTTCTTGTTGAAGAACTGCAATTAAAAACATTAGCTTCTACAAAATAACTAGTAGTTGAAGTTAAATTTGGAGTTTGAAAACTTTCACCTATAAAAAGAGGAGTAGTGCTTGTTGCAGTCTCATACCAATAGACATCACCAGAAGAAGATTCTGCACTTAAAAGAGCAGAGCCAGAACATATAATATCTTCAGTTGTATTGATTATTGTTGGTCTTTCATTAACCGTAATTGTAACTGGAGTTCTTGACAAAGAATTACATCCATTGATATTTATAGATGCATAATAAATAGTGGTTTGTGTAACATTTACATTTAAATTACTTCCTCTTGCAATTTCTGTTTGGTTGCCAATTATTGGAGAATCATACCAAAATATTTCACCTACACTTGCAGTAGCAGAAATTGTTGCATTACCAGATTCACAAACTTCTGCATTCACTGTATTAATTATTTGAGGTATATATATACTAGTACTAGCAGAAATATTTAAAGGCGGATCACCAGGTACTCCATATTCTACAATATATCCTCTTGGAATATATAAACCAGTTCCTCCTATATTTGGTAAATCATTCCATGCACCAGGAATTCCAATAGAAGGGTCTGTTATATGTGCATAATCTTCTCCATTAATATCATTTGGTTCATTATTATTCCAAAAAGCAAAATTAGGAGTAGTTCCGCTTACAGCACCTCTCCAAAATACAGTGCCAGCTTCAGGGCCAGTAACCCATTTCCATTCTCCTTCTGTCTCTTCATCAGAACCACCAATCCAACCTGCACCTGATGCTTGTTTACCTGCAAAATCTGCTTCTTCTGCACTTGTTAATGTTGCTAAATAACCTCTTCTGCCAAAATAAGTTCTGTTTTCTGCTGCAATTTTGGCTTGTTGCCAAGTAATTCTCTCATCAGAAACAAATTCATAAAAGTGATCTGTAGAAGGTAAATAATTTGCATCATCAATAGTAAATGAAAAAGTTTTTTCTTCTGTGACATTTAATGATGGATTTGTAAGAATAACATCTTTAACAGCATTCTCTAAATCAGTAAATAATATTTCTGTATTGTTAGCAGAAGACAATGTAAGTTTCCCTTCGTTTTGATTCCAGCTAGTAGCAATACTTGGGTAATTTCTAGAAAGTTCTAGTCTGTCTAATCCTATTTGATACCCAGAAGATATTTGTATAAAAAATTCAGAAATGCTTGTATCATCTGGATCTGTTATGGTAAAATCTGTTACAATATTAATCGAATTTCCAGGACAAAAAACTTGTCTTCCTGAAGCTGTAATTGAAGGCGCTTCATCTGTTTGAGAATAACAAATAAAACCGCTTAAAAAGAGAAATAAATAGTTGATAATATTTTTAAAATTTACAGATTTATTCATTTTAATGAAGAACTTCTATACGTTTTGTTATTTTTGTTATAAAGTACAAGTTAAGACTTGAAATTTTAATAAATAAAAAATTATGGTTAAAAATTTAGTTACTACAAAATGGACTCAGAAATCTCAATTCGAAACAGATAATCCTAGTGGTTATAAATTTACAATGTTCGATAAATCTCAAGATAATGGAGATGTTGTTGGTTTTGCACCTAAAGCTTTAATGTTATCTTCTTTAGCAGGTTGTTCTGGTTTAGATGTGGTTTCTTTATTAGAAAAAATGAGAGCTGAAGTAGCAGAGTTTTATATAGAAGTAACAGGAGAATTAACAGACGAACATCCAAAATATTACCACAAAGTAAAAGTAGATTATCATTTTTCTGATATTAATTTACAAGAAGATAAAATTCAAAAAGCAGTTAACTTATCTGTTACTAAATATTGTGGAGTAATGGAAATGTTTAGAAGATTTGCTACAGTAGAAACAGAAATTCATTTTCATAAAACAGAAGTATAAAAATCCTATCTATTGCTATGAGATGGACCTTAAAAAAAGAACCAGAAAAAGAAAAAATAGACAAATTAGCTAGAGAATTGCAAGTAGATTCAAGCATTGTGAAAATACTTTGTCAACGACAAATCGAAACTTTTGAAGAAGCTAAAAATTTTTTTCGCCCAAATTTAAAAGATATTCATGATCCTTTTTTGTTAAAAGACATGGATTTGGCTGTTGCAAGAATAGAAACAGCAATTTTAAACAAAGAAAATATTTTAATTTATGGTGATTATGATGTTGATGGTACTACAGCTGTTTCTTTAGTTTCTTCTTATTTAAAAACCATAACACCAAATATAGCTACCTATATTCCTGACAGATATGCAGAAGGTTATGGTATTTCTTATACAGGAATAGACTTTGCAGAAGACAATGATTTTTCTTTGATTATTGCTCTTGACTGTGGTATAAAAGCCATAGAAAAAGTAGCTTATGCAAAAGAAAAAAATATCGATTTTATTATTTGTGATCATCACAAACCAGGAGATAAAATTCCAGATGCTGTTGCTGTTTTAAATGCAAAAAGAACTGATTGTAACTATCCTTTTGATGAGCTTTGTGGTTGTGGAGTAGGTTTTAAATTAATACAAGCTTTAGGTACAAATCGTAACCAAACGATTACAGATTTTCTACCTTATTTAGATTTGGTTGCAACAGCAATTGCTGCAGATATTGTACCTATGGTTGGCGAAAACAGAGTGTTAGCTTATTATGGTTTGCAAGTAATTAATGAACAACCCAGAAATGGAATTAAAGCGATTATTCATCAAATTAATAAAAAAGAATTGACCATTACTGATGTTGTTTTTATAATTGCTCCAAGAATTAATGCTGCAGGACGAATGAAACATGGAAATTATGCAGTTGAATTATTAACAGAAATGGATTATGATGCAGCTGTAAAATTTGCTGCTGATATAGAAATATTTAATGCAGATCGTAAAGATTTAGATAAACAAATCACAAACGAGGCTTTAATTCAAATTATTGATAATGATGAAGAAAATAAAAACACGACTGTGGTTTATCAAGAAGATTGGCATAAAGGTGTTATTGGAATTGTAGCTTCTAGATTAATAGAAACGTATTATAGACCTACATTGGTTTTTACCAAAAGTGGAGATAAGTTAGCTGCTTCTGCACGTTCTGTAAAAGGTTTTGATGTGTATAACGCACTGCAAGAATGTTCAGCATTTATAGAACAATTTGGAGGGCACAAATATGCAGCTGGTTTAACCTTATTACCTGAGAATTATATACAGTTTAAAAATAAATTTGAAGAAGTAGTTTCTAAAACTATTGATAAAAAGCTTCTAACTCCAGAAATTACCATAGATGCAGAAATTGAACTATCTGAGATTACACCAAAATTCTTTAGAATACTTCAGCAAATGGCACCTTTTGGTCCCCAAAATATGAAACCTGTTTTTAAAAGCACTTGTGTTAGAGATAATGGTTATGGTAAAAAAGTAGGGGCAGACGAAACTCACTTAAAATTGAATGTTTTTCAAGGAGATAATAAACAAACATTTAACGCAATTGGTTTTAATCTTGGTAATAAAATGAATTATGTTCAAGATGAATTTGATATTGTATACACCTTAGATGAAAACGAATGGAATGGTTATAAATCGATTCAATTAGTGTTAAAAGATTTGAAGTAACCTACACATGCTGATCAATCAAAATCGTATTTCCATCAGGGTCAAAAAAGACAATACTTGCAGGACCAGAACTTTTTTCATCTGCTTCTTGTTCTAATTTTATATGATTGGCTTTTAAATGTTTTTGAATATTTCTAACATCATAAAAGTCTTCTAAACTATTTGCATTTTCATCCCAACCAGGATTAAAGGTTAAAATATTGTTTTCAAACATACCTTGAAACAAACCTACTAAAGCATTACCATTTTTCATGATGAGGTAATTGCGCTCAATATCTCCTGCAAAAACAGAAAAGCCTAAAGTTTTATAAAATGCTTTTGATTTGTGAATGTCTTTTACTGCCAAACTAATTGAAAATGCACCTAATTTCATAATTGTAGTTTTATGGGTTGATGCTCTAAAGTTAAGAAAATTAATTCTCCATAGACAGCAAAACCATACGTAACTCCATATAAGTAAAAGATTTATCTACTTTTTCTTTAAGTTCTGTCAAGTTTTTAAACTCGACTTCTTCTATTTGAGAAATGATTTTTTTATATTTTTTAAGCGGAATTAATTCTAAAATATCCACTTCACCTAGTGGAATAAATGTCATTAAATGACTCTGAATAGTATTTAATGTTAGCTTACGTTCTTTAGCAATTTCTTTGGGTGACAAACCTGCTTTAAACAATTCAAAAGTAATTTGTTTGGTATTTTTTTTGTCCTCTTTTTTTTGTTCGTTGAATGAATTGATTCCGTTTTCTGAGCAATATTGCTCAATAACTTCTAGAATTTCTTCTCCGTATTTTTTTACACGAACTTTACCCATTCCATTTACTTTAAGTAATTCTGCTGCTGTTCTTGGCAAAGCATCACACATGTTGTATAAAGTTTCTTGTGTAAATATTTGAAAATGAGGTATCATTTCTGCTTTAGCAATATCATCTCTTAACTCACGAAGTTTTAATGCTAATAAAGGATCTCTTTTAGAAGATAATTTATTCTTCTTTTTTGGTGCTGTTTTTTGTAAAACAGCATTTGCTCTTACTTGCAAAAAGTTTTTTACATAAAAACCTTTTATCATTTTTTCTAGGGCAAATAATTTCTCTTCTAATTTTTCTTGTAGACTATCAAACTGTTTAGAAAAATCTTTTTTTACTCCTTTGTTATCAGATGAAAATGAAATGGCATCTAATGGTTTTTGAATATTGTTTTTTGTTTGATTAATAAAATAATCTACTCCTTTTGTAAATCGTTCTTGAATTACTGAACTATTTTCTGGCAAGATATTGTAATCAGAAATTTTATTTAATTGATGTTTAAATCCATTAGAGACTTTCATTAAATTAACAACTCCATCATCTTTTATAGTTTGCAAATGATCAATAACATCTCCTTTTATACTGGTTTGATTTTTATAAAAAATATCAATCATTCTTGTTGTTGGGTATAAAAATGATTGAAAATCAAACAATTCTGAGATTAAATTCAGTTGAAATTGTTTTTCTGATTCTAACAACTCTTGCTCACTTGGATGATTTTCTTCAACACTTTCGTTAAAAGAACTAACAGTTTGGTCGTTAATAATTGCGTTGCTAGAAATAGGTGTTTTTAAAACCAAACCTTCTAAAGAAGTACATCTACTTAAGGCAACATAAGTTTGACCATGAGCAAAAGAAGCCTCTGCATCTATAATTGCTTTGTCAAAAGTTAAACCTTGACTTTTATGAATGGTAATTGCCCACGCCAAACGCAAAGGAATTTGCGAAAAAGAGCCTACCAAATCTTCTTTTATTTCTTTAGTTTCTTCGTTTATCGAATAATTGATATTGCTCCATTCTTCTCTTTCTGTTACAATTTCATCTACTTCATTGGGACTTTGTACAGTTACATTTTCTCTTGAAATATCTGTAATAATGCCTATTTTACCATTAAAATATCTTTTTTCTGGTGACGAATCATTTTTGATAAACATCACTTGTGCGCCTACTTTTAACTCTAATTTCTCATCATTTGGATACGAGTTTTCATTGAATTTCCCAGAAACCTCTGCTTCAAAAAAATAGCTCTTATTTTTGAGTTTGTTTAGTTCAGAATCGTTAATAGTATTGGCTCTTTTATTATGCGTTGTTAAGGTGATAAAACCTTCTTCTTTGATAGGCGAAAAATCTGGATTGTATCTTCTATTTAGTATTTTTTCTGAAGTTTGCGTTAAATTATCGTTTCTTATTTCATTTAAAATGGTAATAAAATCTTCATTTTTTTGACGGTAAATATGCTTTAATTCTATAGAAATTACATTGGCTTCTTTGTAAGCTTTACTACTAAAAAAATACATGGTTTCATAGTGGTTTCTTAGCAAACTCCATTCATTAGGTTTTACAACTGGTGCTAATTGCTGTAAATCTCCTATCATTAAAATTTGTGTACCACCAAAAACTTGATTTCTATTTTTATACCTGCGTAATACTTGATCTATACCATCTAGCAAATCTGCACGAACCATAGAAATTTCATCTATAACTATTAAATCTAACGATTTTATAATATCGATTTTAGTTTTAGAAAACTTACGTTGCTGATTATTATTGGCAATCTGATTGGGTAAAATAGGACCAAAAGGCATTTGAAAAAACGAATGAATAGTTACGCCTTTTGCATTAATGGCAGCTACACCTGTTGGAGCTACAATAACCATTCTTTTTAAAGATTCATTTTTTATTTTATGTAAAAAAGTGGTTTTACCTGTACCTGCTTTTCCTGTGATAAAAAGGTTTCTATCGGTTTTATTGATAAAGTCAAAAGCAAGTTCTAGTTCAGGATTTTTAGGCATTTGAGCTTTTTTGTGCAATTTAAACAATATAAAAATTACATCTTTAGAATTCTTAAATTATGTATACAGATTTATAAATAATATGGATAATATTTTTTTAAGCTCTTAAAATTTTCTCCATTTTTCTTCCTTTTGCTAATTCATCAACTAACTTTTCCAATTGTCTACATTGTTTATATATTATAAATTCATCTTCTATTTCTTCAACTCTATAACCACAAACAACCCCTTTAATCAAGTCTGAATTAGGATGCATTTTTGCCTTCTCAAAAAATGTTCTAAAAGTTACTTTTTCATCAATTAGTTTTTGTAAAATTTTATGATTATAACCAGTAAGCCATTCAATAACTGTATCTAGATCTTCTTTAGTTCTTCCATTTTTTACTATTCTATTCAGATAATGAGGATAAATTGATCCAAAGATCATATTAGCAACTTGCTCGTTTTTTTTGCGGTAACTTTCATACTCTTAAGTGTTGATGTAGCAATTTACTAAAATTCTATAAACGAAAAAATCCCAAGCAAAAGCTCAGGATTTAAATATTTATCAACGATGAGTTAATTTACATCTCAAGAGCTTTTTCAGGATTATTATCCATTAACAACTCAACTGGGTTTTCTAAAGCTTCTTTAACAGCCACTAAGAAACCAACAGATTCACGACCATCAATAATTCTATGATCGTAAGATAATGCAACATACATAATAGGAGCAATTGTTACAGCACCATCAACAGCAATTGGTCTGTTTACAATGTTATGCATGCCTAAAATTCCACTTTGTGGAGGATTAATAATAGGCGTAGACAACATAGAGCCAAATACACCACCATTAGTAATGGTAAATGTACCTCCTGTCATTTCATCAATGGTAATTTGTCCATCTCTAGCTCTTAGTGCCAAACGTTTTACTTCACTTTCTACTCCTCTAAAAGATAAGTTTTCCGCATTTCTTATTACAGGAACCATTAATCCTTTAGGACCAGAAACTGCAATAGAAATATCTTGGAAATCGTGTTTTATTTGGTAATCTCCATCAATCATAGAGTTTACATCTGGATACATTTTTAAAGCTCTAACTACTGCTAACGTAAAGAAAGACATAAATCCTAAACCTACTCCATGTTTTGCTTTAAAATCTTCTTTGTATTGAGAACGTAAATCAAAAATAGGTTGCATATTAACTTCGTTAAACGTTGTTAACATTGCAGTATCATTTTTAACAGATACTAAACGTTCAGAAACTTTTCTACGTAACATAGACATTTTCTTACGTTCTGTTCCTCTAGAACCATTAGCTGGTTGAGTTCCCATAGAAGGCACAGCTTTTACAGCATCTTCTTTAGTAATTCTACCATCTTTACCTGTTCCTTTTACAGATGAAGCCTCAATACCTTTTTCTGCTAATACTTTTTTTGCAGCTGGAGAAGCTGTTCCTGTAGCATAAGTTTCAGCTTTAGGCGCTTCTTTAGTTTCAACTTTTTTCACTTCTTTAGAAGCCTCTTCTTTTTTGTCAGATGAACCACCTTCTGGTTTTGATGCACTAGTATCAATTAAGCAAACTACTTCACCTACAGCAACAGCATCACCTTCTTCTGCTTTTAAAGTGATGATTCCACTTTCTTCTGCAGGTAACTCTAAAGTAGCTTTGTCAGAATCTACTTCTGCAATAGGTTGGTCTTTTTCTACATAATCTCCATCTTCAACTAACCAAGTTGCAATTTCTACTTCTGTAATTGATTCTCCTGGAGAAGGAACTTTCATTTCTAAAACACTCATGGTTTCTTATTTATTATTTTCTGAAATTTTATTTTTAATTATTAAATACACTATCGATTACAGATCTATGTCGCTTTTTAAATCGTGTGCTAGAACCTGCTGCTGGAACAGCATAATAATTACGAGAACGTACAGTTAGGTTTTTCAACTCAAAACGTTGTAACATGTAACTCCAAGCTCCCATATTTCTAGGTTCTTCTTGTGCCCAAATATATTCTTCTACATTTGGGTATTTATCGATAATTTTTTGGATTTTTTCTTTATGTAAAGGAAATAACTGCTCTATTCTAACTAAAGCAATATCTTCTCTTTCTAATTGTTCTCTTTCTTCTAATAAATCGTAATAGAATTTACCCATACAAAATACCAGTTTTTTGATGCCATCTGGATTTAAAGTATCATCAATAACTTCTTGGAATTCTCCAGATGCTAATTCTTCTATAGAATTTACTGCTTTTGGATGACGTAATAAGCTTTTAGGGGTAAATACAATTAAAGGTTTTCTATAATCACGTTTCATTTGACGACGTAATAAATGATAGAAATTTGCAGGAGTTGTACAGTTAGCTACTGTCATATTATCTTCTGCACACAATTGTAAATAACGTTCTATTCTTGCTGATGAGTGTTCAGAACCTTGGCCTTCATAACCATGAGGTAATAATACAACAATACCATTTTGTACTTTCCATTTATCTTCTGCAGCAGAAATATATTGATCAAACATAATCTGTGCACCATTAGAAAAATCTCCAAATTGTGCTTCCCAAATGGTTAATGTATTTGGGTTACCCATAGCATAACCATAATCAAAACCTAACACACCATATTCAGATAATAACGAATTATAAATCGTCATTTGTCCTTTATTGTTTGGATTGGTATTTAATAAATTGATTCGTTCTTCGGTTTTTTCATCACGTAAAATAGCATGTCTGTGAGAAAAAGTACCTCTCTCTACATCTTGTCCAGAAATACGAACATTGTAGCCTTCTTCCATTAAAGAACCATAAGCTAAATTTTCAGCCATTCCCCAATCTAATTGATTGGTTTCAAAGACCATTTTTTCTCTTCCTTTTAAAATACGTTCTGCTTTACGAACAAAGTTTACTCCTTCAGGAACTGTAGAAACAACTTTTGCAATGTCTTTTAATTTGTCTACTGAATAAGTCGTATCTAGAGCCTTTAACATGGCTTCTTGGTGTTGACGTTCAAAGCCTTCCCAAGTAGATTTCATAAACTCTTTTACTTTTGAGTTTTTATCTTCTTTAGATTTATCAAACTCTGTTTCTAACATTCCTTTATATTCAGCAGTAATTTCATCTACATAAGATGAACTAATAGATTTTTCTTCTATTAATTTAGCAGCATAAAGGTTTTTTGGATCTTTATGTTTTGAGATTGCTTTATATAAAGTAGGTTGCGTAAAACGAGGCTCATCACCTTCATTATGTCCATATTTACGATATCCTAATAAATCAATAAATATGTCTGTTTTAAATCGCATTCTAAACTCTAATGCCATTTGCATAGCATGACATACAGCTTCTGTATCATCTGCATTTACATGTAAAACAGGAGATAATGTAACTTTACCAACATCTGTACAATAAGTACTTGAACGACCATCTAAATAGTTTGTAGTAAACCCAATTTGATTATTTACTACAATATGAATGGTTCCACCAGTTTTGTAACCATTTAATTTAGCCATTTGCACCACTTCATAAGCAATACCTTGACCAGCAATAGCTGCGTCTCCATGAATTACTATTGGTAAAATTTTACTTGAGTCTCCATCATATTTTCTGTCAATTTTAGCTCTAGTAATACCTTCTGCAACAGCTGCAACAGTTTCTAAGTGAGATGGGTTTGGCACTAAATTCATTTTAATTTCATGACCATCTCTATAGGTTTTACTTAATGTTAAACCTAAATGATATTTTACATCACCATCTATATCTTCATCTTCAAAATCTTTACCTTCAAATTCACTAAATAATTCTCTAACTGGTTTTTTAAATATGTTTACTAAGGTGTTTAAACGACCTCTGTGAGCCATACCTAAAACACATTCTTTAACATCAAATTTTTCAGCAGCCTGTCTAAGCATCACACTCATTCCAGGAATTAAAGTTTCACCACCTTCTAAAGAAAAACGTTTTTGGCCTACATATTTAGTTTGTAAAAAACTTTCAAAAGTTACAGCCTGATTTAATTTAGTAAGAATGTATTTTTTATCCTCAACATCATAATTAGGGTGATTATCGTTTTGATTTAAACGATTTTGCCACCATTTTAATTTTTCAGGATTACGCATATACATGTATTCAACTCCAATAGAATCACAGTAAATACGTTTTAGATTATCTATTATATTAGATAGTGTAGTTTTACCTAAGCCTAAAATTTCTCCTGCAGAAAACTCTAAGTCTAAATCGTTTTCGGTTAAACCGAAATTTTCGATATCAAGAGTAGGTTTATATTGTCTTCTTTCTCTTACAGGGTTAGTTTTAGTAAATAAATGACCTCTAGTTCTATATCCATTAATTAGATCTATAACTAAAAATTCTTTTTTTACCTCTTGAGGTATTTCAAAGTTATCTTCTTGTTTTATAGAATAGCTTTCATTTGCTAAATCATAACCTTGAAAAAAACTTCTCCAACTAGGTTCTACAGAATCTGGATTTATTAAATATTTGTCATATAAATCGGCTATAAAGCCAGTATGTGCTGCGTTTAAGAACGAATATTTGTCCATATAATAGTTTGTGCTTTTTTTTTAAGCAAATTGTAAGTACAAAAATACAATTTTTAAGAATAGTAGATATTTATTTTTAAATATTAATACTTAAAGATTTATTAAAAAATTTAAAAAAAGTGTTTGGCAGTTTTTTAAAAAGATATATATTTGCACTCGCTATTCACAAAATGTGATGCAAACTCCTCCTTAGCTCAGTTGGTTAGAGCATCTGACTGTTAATCAGAGGGTCCTTGGTTCGAGCCCAAGAGGGGGAGCAAAATTAAGCTACGGCTTACGTTCTTTAAAAATAAGACTGCGAAAGTAGCTCAGGGGTAGAGCATCACCTTGCCAAGGTGAGGGTCGCGGGTTCAAATCCCGTCTTTCGCTCTACAACATTAAAATACCAATGCTGAAGTGGTGGAATTGGTAGACACGCTGGACTTAAAATCCAGTGAGCAGTAATGCTCGTATGGGTTCAAGTCCCATCTTCAGTACAAAAAAGCTCAACTAGTAATAGTTGAGCTTTTTTTATTTATTAAAATTTTTATAAATACTGTTGTACAAGACCTATTAAAGTATTTGCATCTTGATATCCTGTTTGTCTCCACTTCATTTCTCCATTTTTATAAATCATAAAAGTAGGATTCCCTTTTACTCTTAAGGCATCAGCAAGAGTTTCGTTTTTTTTGATATCGATTTTAATGACTTTTGCCCTATCTCCTAAAGCAGCTGCAACATCTCTTAAAGTATCAACACTGTTTTCAACCTCATCCCAATCTGCATAAAAATCAATTAAAACAGGCTTATCAACACTAATTAATTCTCCAAATTTTGTCATATTTTATATTTTTTTTGGAAACAAAATAACACGTATAAATATATGTGTAATTACAAATATAGCAAATCTAATTAAATAACCTGATAATCAGGCTTTTTTCAATTCTATAACAGTAATTTCTGGCCAAATACCAACTCTTCCTGGAAATGCATGATAACCAAAACCTCTATTTACATTGATGTATCTCCCAAACTCTTGATACAATCCAGCCCATTGTTTATAAACAAATTGAGAAGGACTAAATCTAAAAAAACCAGGAATCTCTATACCCATCTGTAAACCATGTGTATGGCCACTTAAAGTTAAATGATAATTAAAATCATCTTTTTTTATAATGACTTCCCAATGACTAGGATCGTGACTCATTAGAATCTTAAAATCTTCTTTATTAACATTAGAAGAAGCTTTTTTAATATCACCTGCTTTATTAAATCCTTTACCCCAATTTTCAACCCCAATTAAAGCAACTTTTTGTCCATTTTTTTCTAGATATCTACTTTCATTTAAAAGTAAATCAAAGCCAATTTTTTTATGAATTCCTTTAATTTTTTCAAAGTTTTTTATTTTGTCTTCTGGATTTTTCCAATCCATGTAATCGCCATAATCATGATTACCTAAAATAGAATATTTGCCTTCTTTAGCTTCTAATTTAGAAAAAACATCAATCCAATCATCCATTTCATCAGCAGTATTGTTAACAATATCTCCCGTAAATAGCATTAAATCTGATTTTTGTTCATTTATCAGATCAACTCCATATTGTATTTTTTCTTTGTTAGTAAAACTACCTGAATGAATATCACTTATCTGTGTAATTGTATAACCGTCAAATGCTTCTGGTAAATCATCAAAAGTTAATTGATATTTTAAAACTTTATAGTTGTATTTACCTTGAATAATACCATAAATAAAAGACACGAAAGGTATAGCAGCAATACCTAAAGCAATTTGAGAAATAAACTTTCTTCTACCTGGTATAGTTTGCGTTTCTGAATTAGAAATCGAGGAGATTAGTTTAACTGTAAATCGATAAATATCTTCGCCAAAAAGAATAATTAAAATTAATAATTTTGGTATTAAAAACGTTAAAACTAACCCCATAGACATTTGAAATTGAGGTGTTTGTCCGTTTTTTCTATCATAAGAAAGTACAGTAATAAAAAAGTTTATATAAACAAGAATACTTGCTGCTAAAAAACCAAATCTTATGAGCTTATTTTTACTAATTGTTTTAAAAGCTTGAAAAGAATATATTTCAAGTATAACAACTAAAAAAGCTAAAATTATTAGTGAAAAAATAAAGCGAGACATAAATAAAACTTATTAAAATGCAGCAAAGGTAGTTGTTAAAACACGAAAGAATTTTAACAACAAGTTAAAGTTTTTAGTAAATTTAGACACAAAAAATAACGAAATGATAGATTCTGTTGTAGCTTTTTTTGAAAACCTTACTAGCCTTCAAAAGTTTATTTGGATTGTAGGTTGTTTATCTGTGTTTTGGGTTTTAGAAGGTGTGTATCCTCTAAAAAAACACCAATATAACAAATGGAAACATGCTAAAACTAATTTAGTTTTATTGCTTTCTACAATGATAATTAATGTTGTTTTTGGATTGCTTACAGTTGGTGTTTTTAATTGGATTGAAGCTTCGAACTTTGGTTTGTTAAATCTGGTTGATTGGCCTGTTTGGATTGAAATTATTCTAGCAATCATGATTTTAGATTTCACCTCTCAATATGTTGTGCATTATTTATTACATAAAGTGCCTTTTATGTGGCGTTTTCATACG
>Ga0228636_1000154_pt1 | contig 19737 bp, 21 predicted proteins | sample 45DmetaG_FD_182709 | JGI IMG/M metagenome (GOLD analysis project Ga0228636, IMG submission 182709) | Seawater microbial communities from Monterey Bay, California, United States - 45D | ecosystem: Environmental > Aquatic > Marine > Coastal | place: USA: California | collected 2016-11-03 | reverse complement strand
TATTCATCTGAAATGATAAAGAAATTATAATATGGCATTAGCAACAGCACTAACCGTAGCAGCAGTAGGTTCTCAATTAGCCGGGTCTGCACAATCATTTGCACAGGCTAGAAAGCAAAAGGCAAGACAACAAGAGGCAGAAGCAACTGCCGATAAGTATATGAAACAAGCTCGCAGGAGTCTTGAGAAGAATTATATGGAGTCGTTGGCTATCCAAAAAGAGCCATATGAATTAGAAAGAGAAGCTGCATTAGTAGCAGGTGCACAAGCAACAGAAGCCCTTAGAGAAAGCGATAGAGGTATGGGTAGGGTTGGTGCTATATACGGTCAACAACAGCAAGCACAGCGACAAATAGCATCGGCTATGGGTCAAGAGTTATTTAACTTAGACTACTTAACTCAACAAGAAGAATCAAGACTTCGTGATATAGGCACTCAGCTTGACTTAGGTGAAGTAACAGGAGCACAGCTTGCAGCAGCTAACGCAGAGGAAAGAAGACAACAACAATTGCAAGCGGGGGTTCAAGGTATTGGGTCAGCAGCAATGACAGGTCTAGAAGCTATGGCATTGTATGGTAAGCAAAAAACACCAACAGGAGATTCTGCTGACGGTTCAAGTATGTCTGAATTAGTTTCTCAAGCAGATTTAGGGTTAGGTAAATCGGTAAAAGGACTGCAAACAAATCCTAGCCAAGCAGCTAGGTATAATGTTGCTCAAACAAATCAGCCACAAATTCAATTAACTCCTCAAGGACAAATAATGTCAACACAGCCTGTAAACCAATCATTACTGACTCCAATAGGAGATGCTCCTACAGGATATATGCTTCCACCTGCAAAGCGTTTTATTAGTTCTTTAAATCCTTTTTCTTTATTTGGAAGACAAACAACAAGATAATAATTTATGGCAACTAAATTTGGATATGTAGAAAGGAACATCGAGAATGATGTTAATTGGGGTGAAGTTGGAAAAGGCTTTGCTGATATGCTCGTTGCAGAACGAGAAGAGAGACAAGTTAAGAAAGACCTTCTTGACGATGCAATGATTAAAACTCAGGATGCATTAAAAGAAGCACCCTTAGGATACAATACAGACTTTAACGACAGAATAATTGGCTTAGCAGATAATGCAAGTTCTTACTTATTGGCTGCCAATAAAGATTTAAAAGCAGGGAAATTAACTCCTGCTGAATATATGCGTAAGGTTCAGAGAATGAACAGTAGTGCAGACCAAATATTTAACTTAAGTAATAATTACAACAAGCTATATGAAAAGCATCTAAATAGATTAGATAGTGGTGTTTCAGGTGAAGTTGAGCAGCAGATATTTGAAGATATATCTAATATGACTAACTTCAATGAGAATGATTTCTTTATTGACAGTACAGGTGCTATTGTAGCTGCTCCGTTAGTTACAGATAAGAATGGTGTAACAACCATAGACCCAAGTCGTGCAAGAAGTGCACAGGCTATGTTTAATTTAGCACAGAACTTTATTGATAAGGTTGATATAAATAAAACAACAGCAAATGCTGTATCGTTCCTTGGAGAGTACATAAACACAGAGTCGGCAGCAGCTAGTAGAAAAGCAGGTGGTAAAACAGTTACTGTTAGCGACATTACTAAAAGACCTGACTACAAACAAACTAGGGCAGCTCAAATTGATATTATACTTAGCTCAGATAACGACATAGCTTCTGTTTTAGCGGACAGTATGAAGTCTAAAGGATATAAGGTAGTTACTGATGTAAATAAATTATCTAAAGATTCTGCCGAAAGAGAAAAGCAGGTTTATATTGATTTATCAAACGGTAAAGAAGGTATGGCTCAATTGACTGACGGTCAGAAAAAAGAAGCTAGAGACCACGTTGGAAAGTTAATTGACAGTATGATTGACAAAAAGTATGATGTAAAAACTACTCCTAAAGTTGAGGCTTCTTGGGCAGAGAAACAGTTTTGGTGGAATCAAAGCCAAGATAAGAAGAAAAATCAAACAAGTTTAAATCAATTAGCATTGCTTTATGCAGGTCAATCTGAAGAAGATGTTCAGGGAGCTATACAATACTTTAAAGGTTTAAGTAAAGGTAAGATTCAGGATATAAAACGAACAGACACCGGTATATCTGTTATTTATAAAGACAAGGATGGTAAGTTAGTTGAAAGTAGTCCATTAACATATACAAGCGATTTCAATACTTTTGCTAAAAAAGCTACAGCACTTACAGGTATAAAAGATGCTGATGAATCATTAAAGTCTCTAGACCTAACAGGGAATTTAGAAAAAGATTTTAGTGGTAATCTAATAAAGAAAGATTTTGAATTTGATATTAATCTCCCTAGCGAAGACTTAAGACCTTCTTCTAGTAGTGACCCTCGAAGACAATTTAGAGCATACTTACAAAGAAATATACAGGAAGGCAGTACCGTAGCAGATGTAAACTTGGCTTTATCTAAGGCTTCTCAAGACAAAAAAGTTATATCTCTAACCCAAGATGGTGTACTTATGATAGGAGGCAAAGCAGCATCGGACAAAGAGTATAATTTAAACAACTCAGGCGATGTTACTTCGTTAATAAACGTAGTGAATAGTTTAGAAAACGCTGCGACTTACATAGATAAAGTTGGAGCACAATCAACAGGAGGAACAGGGTCTAAATACAACAAAAAACCATAATGAACGAAGAAGCAATATTAGACGGATTTAAGTATTTTGTATCGACAGGATATAATGGGACAATTGAAGATTACAAGCAATTAATAAACTCAAACCCTGAAGCACTATCTGACACTTTTAAATATTTTGCATCAACAGGATATAAAGGGAATGAAAGTGATTTTTCTATCTTGATGGGCGTAAAAAAAAAAGACGTTTCAGAGCCTGTTGGAACTACCGAGGTCACTACGGAATCTACTACAGAGGATACTTCTTCGGACTCAGTATTTTTAAATAACTTACAAGAGTTTGAGAAACAAAGAGAAGAAGAGGTAGCACAAAGACAAGCAGGGGAATATGACTTTAAGCCTAAATCCCAAGATGTCTCTGAAGATAAATTTGGAATTTATGATACTGAGCCATTAAAAGCACCTTCATTAGACGAATCTCCTGAAATTGTTGCAGAAAAAATAAATGCATACAATCAAGCTCGCAGCAAAAAATTAGAAGAGATAAGGCAAAATGCAATAGAGAAAGGCATAATTGAACCTATCGAAAAAGAAATTTCTTCTGAATCAATATTTGATTATAATCTACAAGAATCTGAAAAACAAAAACAACAAGAAGCTGCTCGAATGAAAGAGGGTGATTATGATTTTAAGCCCGGTGAAATAACAGATGATTTATTTGGCTCAAATGAAGAATATAATCAGCAAATAAAAGAGCTATATGAAAAGATACCTAATCTAGAGCAAAAAATACAAGAGGAAGTTAATGAAGAGCAATCTTTACTTTCTGTCAAGGAAGACGAAGAGGCTTCAATTCGTATGTCTGAATTTGAATTAATTAAAGAATATGATAAACTATCTGATGAAATAAAACAAAAAATAGAACCTGCATTAAAAAAAGAAAATGGAGAAATAGTAGGAGTAGATTATTCCTTATTAAGCAAAGATGTTATAAATGAATTAATCGAAGAAACAAAAAAAACTACTAGAATTGAAGGTCTTGAAGAGGTTGGTGGAGATTTAGCTTTACTTGAAAAAAGAAAAGAGCAACAAGATTTAATAAAAAATATTTTAGAAAACTATGCCATATCTGAAGGAATAGAGTATAAGCAAAAAGCAAAAAAAGCAGGTGAGTTACAGAAAGAAATACAAAACGAATACAATAAAATATTAGATTTAGAGATAGAAGGTTTTTTTAATTTAGCAGATAAATTAAAAGTTAACCTTTCTGATAAAACAAATGAATACAATAAAATAGCAAAAGGATTAACAGATAAATCTATAATTTTAAATGCTGCTCAGATAGCAGCCGATAACGAAGAACTTACTACGGTTGAGTCAATTTCTTATTCAGCCATAGAAAGTTTTGGAACAAATGTTGTAAAACTAGCACCTAGTTTAGTTGCCACAGGAGCAAAACTTGTAAGTTTTATTCCGGGAGTAGATGCCGAAAGAACTGAAAAAATAATGATGAACTTCAATAAAGAGGCTTCAGAATTTATAAAAGAATCAATTCCTACTGATTATGATGACGTTAAAGCAAACTTTGTTGGAGACGTTGTGGGGCAGATTGGTTTTGTTGCAGGGGGATTTGCTCTTGGAGGAACGCCTCTTGCAATGTCAGCAGCTTATTCTATGTCAATGAGTGAGATGTATGAAGAGGCTATTGCCAATGGACTAGAACATAACGATGCTATGAATCTTTCTATAGCGTATGGTGGTATATCAGCTCCACTAGAGATGATACCTTTGAAGGGAGTTTTTGGTAGATTAGGAGGCAAATCAATTAGAAGAAAAGTACTTAACGAAATATTAGAAAAGGGAGCTAAAGGTTTTACAAAAGAGTTTGCTGAAAATACAGTTAAATTATCATTAGCACCTATTATCAAGGAAACATTAAAAGAAGCAGCAGAGGAGGGTCTTCAGGAGGGAACTCAGTATCTATTAAGTAAAGGATTGGCAGAAACTTACAATGCTTTAAAAGATGAAGATAAAGCAGAATTTATAAAAGCTCAGTTAGGCTCGAAACAATTTTTTAAAGAGCTTGGTCAAAATATTGTATTAGGTGCTGTCGGTGGTGCTATAGGTGGTGTTTCTTTAAATGCATTAGGAGGAAATATTTTTGTTGGTAAAAATTACAAAGCTATGGAGGAGATGTTTACTGACCCAAAACAAATGGCTAAAATCACAAACCAATTAAATGCATATAGAAAAAATGGTACAATAAAAACAGATGAAGAGCTTCAGTTAGTAAAAGAGCAAGTGGGAATTGTTCAGTCAGCAGCAGCAGAAGTAATGAACGCAACTAAAGGAAAAGAATTTAGTTCTGTTACAAAAAAGAAATTATTTGAATTAACGGCAGAAAGACTTTCAGTTCAAAAAGAAATTGATGGAGTAGCCACACCGTCATTAGTTGCTGATAAAAAACAAAGAATAGCTGACATAGATAAAAATATAGAAGATATAGTTTCAGGTAAGATAACAGATAAAGATATTATAGCAGAGCAAGTAGCTGAAGAAAAGGATACAGAAGAACAAGCAGTAGATGAATTTGTTGTTACCGAAGAGGAATATAAAAACTTTGTTGATAATGGAGAGGTTTCTGAAGAAACAATTAGCAATATTGCAGACATTGTTCAGGAAGGTAAGGAAATTTCTGATGAAAAAACTTTAGCAATTTATACAGACAAGGTTTCTGAAATAAATAAAATACTGTCTGACAGGAAAGATGCTGAAGAAGCTGCACCTGAAGCAAAAGTTGAGCTTGAGCAAGCTAAGACCCCGGGAGAGCAAATAACAACTACTGAAGAGCAAACCTTATTTAAAGGTATGCAGCCTAAAATAAAAGATGGTAAGCCTTTTTCGGCACACAAAATAGAGAAAGGTGAATTTGCTGCTGCTGATAAGAAATTAGCTAGTGATTACAAAGGAGACAAGCCATTAAAAAAATTCACAGTTCCTCCCGGAACTACGATTGACGTGGTAAAAGTTGAAGATACAAATCAACCTTTAAGTGAGGTAAAAAAGCAAGAGGAGAAACTAATTGACGATTCGGATGCTCAGGTTGTAAAACTAATCACTCGTGATGCAAGAGGTACAGTTGAAGAGCAGTACATTATAAAGGATGATAGTATACTAGAAACAGCAGAGGATATTATTGAAGAAGAAGTAGCACCTGAACCTAAACAGGTTAGGTACGAAATGAACAAGACTGATAAAAGGATTTGGCGTAAAGATTTTGAGATTATAGATAACAGGGATGGAAAAACATTCGGTCCTCCAAAAGAAAATGGAAGATGGATAGTTGAAAACAAGGTTACAGGTTTAATGATGAATGTGAGCACAAAAAAAGAGGCTCAATATACCATTGACAACGCACCCGGTGACCCGGAAATATTTGGTGAAGGACAGATAGTAGATGCTGACAGAATTATAACTCCTGAAACCGGAGTCGAGATTACTGAGGAAGTTAAACCTGAAGCAGAGGCTGCGGTAAAAGTTGAAGAGGAAGTTACTGAAGAAGTTAAACCTGAAGTAGTTGAAGATTCTAAGATAAAAGAAGCTAAAAGCAAGTTACCTCAAGCTAAAAAGAATATAAAGAAAAAAATTGGAGCAGCAGTTGATGTAGGACCTTTACTAGATAAATTATTTGCTGTTAATCCAAATATAGTACCTAAGTCAGTTTTTAATGAATACCTTGATGTGTTAGATGTGTTCTCTAAAAAAGGTGAACTCAGACCACCTGAAGTTCAAGAGGTAATAAAGAAGGCAGAAAATTTATTAAATGAAATAGGTGAACAGTCAATAAAAGAACCTAAAAAACAAAAAGGTAAAAAGAAAGAATCTAAAGAAGAAAAAAAACAATTAATAAACGATGCAAAAAAATCTGCATCTACAAAGAATCCTAAGTTCTCACTTGAAGAAGAAACTGCTCTCGCTAAAGAATTAAAGAAATTTGTAAAAAGCAAAGCAATAGATAAACTTTCTGTTAATGAGCTAAAAACACTTAATCAAGTTTTAAATAATTTAAACAATGGTTGGATTAATAATACAACTCAGGTATATACAAATAAATTAAAATCAATAGAAAATACAGTAAAAGCTAAAAGGGGTATGATTAAAGGTAAGCTAGGTAGCTTTACAGAACAATACTCTAAATTTAAAAGTTTTTTATCTCTTAGTGGAAAAGGAAACGTTCAAAAAGCATTGGAGTCTATACCTAAGTATTATATAGACCAAGCATTAAGCGTTGCTCATTCTACAGATTTATTTGATTCTATATTAAGAGGATTGGCTGAGGCTGAACAGTTATATACATTTCAATTAAGAGCATTAGACGAAAGGCTTAAAAAAATTGAAAACGAGGTTTTAGAATCTCTTAAAGACCCAAATAAAGCAATCATTTCTTCAGCAAAGCAAATGGTTTATATTCTTAATTTAGAATATAAATCAAACCAAGGGAATGTTCAAGTTAATCCTGTTATAGATTTTATTAACGAAACCATTAATAAAGAAGACATAGATGTTTCAGACAGGAAGATTCTTGAAGATATTAAACAAAAGTTTTTTGATGGAAATAATTTAAAAGAAAAAGAATTATTCGATTCATTTAATAATGCAGAAAAAAATTCAATAAAAGAAGTTCAAAAAATAAATGAAGAATTATCAAGCCTAGCTTTATTTACAGCAGGGGTTATTAGAGGTGATAGAATATCCTTATTAAATAATTATGTACATCACGTTGTAATTGATGATAAGTTTGATGGCTCTAAAGTTATGAATGTTGAAAGTCAAGTTAAAAGTATGATGGACAGCAGAAAGCCTGATACAAAAGCAAAGTCATTAATTGAAAGAACAGGGGCAGTAACTGCTTTAAATTTTGATATATATAACTCAGTATCTAGAGGAGCTAAATACACATATATAGATTATCACTTAACTAATCCAATATTAGTTGCTAGAGAAACCTTACAAAGAACAAAGCAGGAGCTAAAAGACGAAGGAAATTACCTCGAAAATGAAAATATTTTTAAAGGCATAAACGGTTTATTAGAAAAAGATATAGAGATAACATTAGTTAATAATATTGCATCATCAACTACAGCAGAAAGAATTGCTTCTGAATTAGCTAAATTTGGTTATCAAAAAATATTAGTAAATACAGGAAGGCTTATTAGAGAACTTTCAAGTAATATGGCTTTTATAATACTTAGAGGTCAGTTATCATTTATAGAAGGTACTAAGTACATTAGTGTTATGCAATCTGATTTAGGACCTGAAGTTATGGAAGCTGTTAAGTCTCTGCAACTAAACAGAACTTATCAAACTTCTGATATGAACAGTAGATTTGTTGAGAAATACGAAAATGACCTTTCAGGAATAAGAGGCAAAAAAACTAGAGGTGCTATTAGAAATAGAGCAGCTCAAATACATACAGCTAGTACTAAAAAATTAAAAAATAAATTTGATAAGGTTGCAGGTGCTGCATTATCAACACCTGATAAGATTATGAACAGACCGTTATGGTTTGGTTCATTTGCACTTGAATTTAAAAAACAATCAGGTGTTGAAGTTAACTTTGAAAAAATAGCAGCAAAGGATAAAGATTATTTTAAAAAACACGAAGAGGCTATAGAAAAAGCAAAAAGAAAAGCAGATGACACTAGTATTGAGGCTGCTGCATCTGAAGGATTATTTACCGGCATATCTAAAGGTAAGGATTGGAAGACAGAAAAAGACGGATTTGATAAATTCTTAAAATTTGCATTTTCTAATTTTAATGGTTTTATGAATAGGTTTCTTGTGTATGAATATACAGCTTTTGCAAAAGGTTGGGATGCTGCAAGAGGAAATGGAACTTTAACTAAGAGGGAAGGTGTTGCTCTAATGGCAGCAGTATCTGCAAGAATGTATCTGTATTCACTAATAGCAAGTACAACAACAACAGGAGTAATTGGAATACTATTCCAAGCATTAGGGATATCTGAGGAAGAGGAAGAAGATGATGAGAAGCTATCAACTAAAGCTCTAAGAGCAGGTGCTCAAACTATTGTAAACTTAGGTCAAAGAAATTTCGGTAATGCCACAAGAGCTGTGATAAATTGGGGAGTTGAATATGCTAATGAAAACTATCTTGATGTATTAAGAGATGGTGAATTCGACAAGTTTAAAAACTCTATAGTATATAAAGTACAGCCTTATAAAGATAGTTGGGTAGTGCCTTTCGCAGGACCATATTCTCCTATAATAAAAACAGCTATTTTGGCTAAGGATATATACGATAGGGATGATTTAACAGATAAAGGAGCAATAGAAAGAAGACAAAATGAATTGTTTAAAAGACTACCTCTTGAGGTTCTTGGTTCTATAGGATATCTTCCTGCATCTAATGAAATTATAAAAGAAGTTAATAGAGGCATTTACAAGGACTTAAATAAAGCATCAAAAGGTAAGTATGTAACACCAACAAAAATGTCTGACAAAATTTTAAAACAAATTTCACCTGAACTTTACAATGAAATGAAAATACAAGAAAAGTCTTTAAATAAAGATAAATAATATGCCATTTAAAAGCGAAGCACAGAGACGATATATGCATAAGAACCTCCCTGAAATTGCAGCGAGGTGGGAAAAGGAATACGGCTCGAAGAATCTACCTGCAAGGGTTAAGCCAAAGAAGATGAAGAACATCTTCAAGCCTAAGAAGATTACAAGATTAACTTCAAGACGAACAAAACTATAGCTGTATTAATTAGTATCGCTATAGCGAACTCTTCGTAGTTTGGTCCTTTGCTCATATGTTGTGGTCTAGTCTTATGAAGATTGGTGAACTATCTCCTACATACGCACCGTGTATGTTGAAGTAAAAATACTCTACGGCATCCTCATAGGGCATATCTTGTGCTATTATATCTATACACTTATCTATGTCGTAAGATGCCACTAGATTGCCTCTAAAGTCACAATAACCCATTAGAGCTTCTCCAAACCCTGTTACAATCATCGCATCAGAATCTCTGAGTACCTCTAGTGTTCTTAATTTATCATCGTATGTTGCCATCTTTTAATTAATAATTGTTGCCATATTTTCATCTAACTCATAGGTTAGCTTTATTATTTTTTTATCTGAACCAAAATCTGTATTTACAGGTTGGTGTTTTTTAGTTACTGATAACTTAACTATATCGTCAATGTTTTTATTTATATTAAATACATAAATTCCTTTTTCATCTGACACAGCGTAAAGAAAAATTTTATCTAATAACTGAGACTTTTGGTAATTAGCTACCATTTTATATATCTCTATAATTTTAGTTGAATAGTATGCTCTTCTGTTCTTTATCTCAAGAATGTATCTATCTTCTTCAGCATCATATGAGCTATACTCATCTGAAACCAACTTGAAAGAAGTTTTGAATTTTTTATTTATAATGTTTAGTACATCTTGCTCTGTCATAGCTCCATCATACAGTTAATTGCTGTATGTCCACCGAATACTACACCACATCCAATAGCTTGCTTCTTGAAGTTCTTAGCATACGCTGCTGCGTATGACTTACCATCAACTCCACAACCTACCTGCATTCCGAATATCTTGAAGTTCTTACCTACATTCCATTCGGTATATGCCTGTGTATGAATATGCCCTTGTACGGTTGACATCATATCATTCTTAGATTTAGTTCGTGCTGTACCTCCTTCACCGTGAACGTATTGTACACCATCGTAGACAACCTGCTCAACCCAATTCCAATTAGTTCCAAGTACATCATTGTAATCTTTAATCCAACGTGCAGGAATCTGAGAATCAAAAGCCTTACGCATTATTATTCTGTCGTGGTTTCCAATACATACATCTGCTTTTGGAAACTCATCTCGCCACTTAGCAATCTCTTCAATCGCATAGTCAAGCTCATCTCCACCGCCCATCCCATCCGGGTCTGTTGCGTGGAAGGATGAGTAGTGGTTGTCGATGATGTCACCAATAAAGATTACTTGATTGCAGTTATACTTTGCATAGGTGTCCTTACAGAACTCAAAGTACCCGTCAAGGGTAAATGGTGCGTGCAGGTCACCTATAATAAGTATACGCTTTTCGTTTTTGGTTAAATTTAGGTAGGCATCTTTCTTGTTGCCTTTTAGTCTTGGTCTAAAATCACTATAGCTCATCGGTAATTGATAATTGAATTTCTCTTAACTCCTCGATTAACTCGACAAGCACATCACTCAATTCATCAAAATCTCTGTCGACTAGAAGTTCATAGATGTCATCTACAAAGTCGTGAATAACTCCCATCTTATAATTGATGTGAGATAATCTCTCCTTTTCGTATGCAGATAATTTCATCCCTGTGGGACAAATCTAAATAATATTTTTTAATTATCCTAATTTTATATTATCTATAACTTCATTCCAATGATTTACCATAGCATCGTGCATTTCTTTTAAGCTATCGTGCTTATAAAATGCTTCGGCTGCTTCGTTAGCTTGCTCTTCACAGAACTTATTAACCCTAATGAAGCTACTTTTTGTTTTAGGTGGCATTGGTGAGTCAATCTCATCTAATAATGCAGGAAGCATTAGTGTCATTAAATATATTTTTAATTCAGGTGTCATAATTTTTTATTTATAAATAAAACAAGTCTCTCGTATTCAGACTTAAATTGCTTATCATATGTCATAAAGTCTTCAGCTACTCTTATTGAATGTATTACAGTAGAATGGTCACGACCACCAAGAAAATCTCCGATTTGCTTTAATGTTACATTGGGCATATTAAACCTAGCTATATAACAAAATATCTGTCTGCAAGTAGCTAACTCTCTTTTCCTAGATGTAGATAATATATCTTTCTTTGGCTCATCGTAAAACTTTGAAACCATATGTAATAACGAATTAAAATCTAATCTACCTTTTACGCTGCTATCTGCTTGCCATCCACCTAATTGGTCAATACCTGCTGCTGAATACACAGAAGGAGATTTTTGTTTCTTTAGATAGTATTTTTTTACAATATTTCCCGAAGTTTCTTTTCGGTAACTTTTAGTTTCAACTTGACCCCATTTTACAAGATTTTTTAACTTTTTAGCTGAATCTTTTATCCTTACATTTGGGTCTGTACATCTATGTGTTATTGCTGTATAGCTATTATAACCCTTTTTAATAATACTACGGATGAACACATAGTCCTTGTGGTCCGTTTCCACATCTTTTACTAATTCCATTTGTTTATTTAATTTAATTGATTTAATTTCGTGTTGTCTTTTATGATTTAGAGACAGGTTTTAAAATTTTGTGATTATTTATTAAGAGCCCTCAAGACCAAGAGGGCTTTTTTTATTTCTCTCTTAAAGCCTTGCATTCTTTACACAAGACCTCTGTGCTGTGTGTGCAGTCTAACACAAGGTCTCCTGACCTTAAGCAATCTACACAAAAGTTTTGACCATACTCCCAAAACTGTTGGTTTAGGGGATGATGACTGTCTTCTGATATATTCATATTATTATTAATTATTTATTTACCTCTATATACTTCGGTTTTAAATCCAAAGGTTGAGAGTTCTTTAAGTCTATATTCTTGTAGTTTTGACAGCTTACCTGTCTTGGTTTTGATTTCGCTAAAGATAACAGCAGCATCAGGATGAATAGCTAAAACATCAGGGATTCCATTTTTGTTCGTCTTAATTAACTTAAGAACGTAATAACCTTGCTCTTCTAACTCTTTTATCCTCTTGCTTTGTATCTGCTGTTCGGTCATTTATTTTTGTTGTACCTTCTCCGTTCTTTCTTGGAGACGTAACCATTTTTATTATAATCAGCAGGGTCAAACTTACTTTCCGACAAAGGCTTACTTAAGTTTCTCTTAGTAGACTTTCCGTTCTGACCATTCCTAGCACGGTTACTGCTTTCTTTTTCACTAGAAGTTCCACTTGTTGTGTGACTCACATCTTTGCCATCACCATTCCCGTAAGTACCTGCCTCTTTATTTTTTTTATTAAGTAAAGCACGATACTTCTTACGTTTTTTTGTGGCGTGGTATTTTGTATCATATTCCTTTTTACGTTTGATTTGTTCATCAGACATACCTTTCTTGTCATATGATGGATGCTTGCCGGCACGAGAGTTTCTTCTGCTTTTCATTACTACAAAGTTAATAAATCTTTCGATTTGTTAATAAGCCTTATTTCTACCATTTGTTTTATCTTTAAATTTATCTTGTAATATAAAATGCTTATTCAATTCTTCTCTGCTGATTTCTTTACAGTCCCATATGTTTTCGAGGTCACACATTTCCACAATATCTTCAGACATTTGAAGCACTTTGTAAGATATATCAGAATATTTACTTTTCCATATTTGAGAACACAAGATTTCTTTTTTCTCATTAATTTCAACTTTGTATTCTTCTAAGTTATCCCAAAACCTTTTTACTTCGTTTGCACATTCTAAAAGATAATCTTTTGTTAGTTTTTTCTTTTCTAATTTTCTATTTACAAACGATTCATAAACCTTGAACTCAAGGTCTGTACAATATTCAAATATTGTAAACCATCCGTGTGTTTCTTCTGTGTGTGTGTAATTGTCTAAATGAAAACTCTGCTGAGCTTCATTAAATTCTAATCTGTACTTTTTACTCATTTTGTATATAATTTTATAAATTTAATAAATCTTTTTTGAAATGTTTTACTGTGTAATCTTTTTTATTAGATACAGCTTTGTATATCTTATCTTCAATTCCTTTCTCAGCAAATACCCAATATACATCACTCTCTAATCTATCTTTAGTTGTCATTCTGTCTCTGCTCTGCCAATAGCTTGTCGCACTATAATCAATATTATAATAAACCAATGCCTCAGCTTTACGAAGACTAATACCTTCTCTGCCTGATTGAATCTGTAGGGCTATGGTTTTAGACGTTGTATTGAACTCATCTAGCTCTGTACATAGATTATCTCCATATACCTCTTTTAAGGCGTTATACTCCTCTTTAAACTTATAGAAGATACCAACCTTACTATCGCCAAAGTTATCGTGTATAAAGCTAGCTTTACTCAAATCAAGTATCTTTGAGTTACCTGATTCAAACTTAACCGTACCTGAGTATATCTGATGTAACTTGGTCATTAGCTTTACGCTAGTGTCTCCAAGTATTACCTCATCCTTACCCTCAACAACTAAATCTTTTTTTAGTTTCTTAGCTATGTTATATGTGATGTCATCCATCTTTACATACAGCTTATGTTCACGGGTATCAACCTTAAAACCTGCCTCCTTCTGAGAGTAACTAATCGTATATGCCTTCATTATATCAATGATGCTCTGCTTACCATTTGAATAATCTCTGATACGAAGACCATTGATTTTCTTTTCAGTAACCGTTACATAATCATCACAAAACCTGTAGAAGTTCTTGTACTGCTTAAATGGGTTATTTGGTATGCCATACACCTGATGATACATCTGACTGAATGATTCAGGGGTTGGTGTGCCTGACATAAGTATAACATAAGGATTATTCTTAGCTATCAACTCACGCACCTGCTTGGCACGTTTGCTTGGCTTAGGGAACGCACCCATACTGTGTGCCTCGTCACATACAATCAAGTCCCACATATCTTGTGGTAGCTTGTGAATACTCTCGTAGTTCATAACTACTAGGTTGTACTTAGGGTTGAGCATTGCGTAGTCAGACTCGATAGTGCTGATTGCCTTCTTCTTAGTTAAGAAGAGGACATTCCCTGCACCAATATCATCAGCAATACCAAGACTTGTTAAGGTCTTGCCTGTGCGAACTTCCATAGCTAAATACAAAAATCGTTTAGCCTTAAGAACCCCCACCCCCTGAGAGATGATAGTTCTCTGATAGTCTCTGAACTTAAAACTTGATTTAGTCATATCCTTGTTTAACTTTATTTCAATAATCTTAAACAAAGGTCTCTGTGAATGAATAATCTTATGTCTATTCATTAACCTAGAAAACAAAGAGTCTTTATCATCCGAGTCTCCGTATACCTCAGATGATAAGATTCTTTTACCTTTTTGTGCTGTTACTTGATATAATCCTTTCATAACTTAATCATATACCATCTACCTGTAACATCTTTCCCTTCCTCTACATCATTTCCTGTTGTGTATTTAGCATATGCCTTTACAAACTTATGGAACTTCATACGACTTAACTTTATATTGCCTGTCTTTCCGTAGTCAGGATAGTCATCGCAAAAATCAATATATAGTTTATTTAAGTGTATGGTTTCTTCTACAGGTAGTAATGGATTCTTTTCTCCTGACTTAACTCCACACCACTCTACAAAGTCTTCTGATGTTTCTAATATAAATGCTTTATACTTACCATTCACTAACTCACTCTCAATTAGACCTGTTCTCATATAGCTACTAAGGCAATTAACCATATAGCTATCAAATAGACACCACTCATCTGAATCCCAATCATTAAATAGATGTTTCTTGAACTCATCAAATGGTGTATACTGCTTACTATAATGTGGATGTAACTCAATCTCAAACTTACGTCTTGCAAATGAATTACCTGTACCTCGTATTGCGTAGTTAGTTGTGATTGCTACCTTCGGTGAACGTGTGTATGGTATCTTTATTGCATCCTTATTTTTCTTCTCTAACGTAAGACCCTCAGTAATAACGCTGAATAATCTTTCAAAATCAAAGTTACGCTTAACATCGTCAAAGCATAGTAGTTGCGTATCAACAGATACCGTTTGGTATGGGAATGACTTCTCAAAGTTAAATGCCTTACCATCAATTACTACTAGCTTTTTCATATGTGACAATGCATTCATAAATATTCCCTTACCTGTTCCACCTTCAGGATTCTCACTCGCCACCTCGTCATTTAATATGATTGCAGGGCAAGAGGAAAGGTTCTTGTATCCGTGTAACATAAAACCAATAGTTGATTCTACGGTATCAATCCTATCTTGACTACCACCACATATCCTTGATATAAATGTTTTGTAGTCGCAATCATAATTACGACACATTCTAAATGTTCTATCTATAACGTGGTCCTTCCAAACGTATCCATCTAAATCAACATAATCAATAGTCTCAATGTCGTTTGTTGTTACCTTAACTGCACAATTGCTGTAGTAAAGAAACGATGTGTCTTTTGTATCTCTAACAAAATGAATATCAATGGTAGATAACAATGTAAGAAAGTCTTCCTTAAATAAACTTGTCCTATCTGCATAGTGATTATAAACAGATAAGTCATCAAGTTGTAAAAGATGATTAAGTATAAAGTCTTTTATCTCTTTATCTGATGTATGGTCTATAAGGTTTTCAATAACTCTAACGAAAACAAAGTTAGCTGTACCTTCAGGCGAATACTTATAGAATCCATTATCCTCAAGAAACTGCTTAAATAATACAGGTATATTTCTAATTACACCCTTCTCACTCTTTGACCAAAACTTAACATTTGCACCCTCATCATCTACACGCTTAATAACTGACTCTACATCACATTCAGGATATGATTTATTGTTACTATCCAACTCCTCAATAATCTCTTTTTTGGTTGCTCCATTCCTAACCTTCAATCTAACTATATTAACAGCCGACTCATCCTCATAGAATTTTGTTCTAAACTTAGCAGTATGGTTATATGCATTCTCAATTGTAGCTTGTATCTCTTTTAAATTAAAGTCTTCCTGCTCATATTGATTCAAAACATATCCTGCTAATGACTTATTAATACCATACTCATTAAAAGCCATTGCTAGTGTGTATGCATTTTGATTTCTCATACCCTCGTGCATTGGAAACTTTTTCTCCCACCACTTAACAAGTATCTCTACAATCTTATTCTCATCTGTAATTGGTAGTGTTGCTATGTTAGATAACACATCTACCTCTACATATTCCTTCTCCTTTATTTTATCATACACTTCAGAGTTCTCGTTGATATGAATTAGATTATCCCAAGACTCATAACATACTCTACTTATATTCTTTGATGTTGTATCAAAGTATGGTGAATCAAAATACTCTTCAAGTGAATTAAAATAGTTAACGTGTTTATCTATATCGGCAGGTATCTTAATTAATACCTTTAGACCATTACCTGATGGAGATATAAATACCGAATAGACATACTTGTCTTTAGCTATCTTGTCTTTATGCTCCTTCATTATGCTCTTCTTCTCATAATCATCGAAGTCTAAACATATAAGACCACTATGCTCTAGTATTGACTTATCGTTTCTTTTATTGAATGTTCCACTAAAACATACAGCAGGTAGCTGTTGCTTTAGTTCTGCTCTTTTGTTCTTATCCTTCTCTGCTCTAATGCTTTTTACTAATTCCTTACTCTTACCATCCTTGATTCTATCAAGTATAACACCAATAGGAAGATGAAATGGTGCTTGTGTTTCTTTTATATTTTTAAAGATTGTGACGTTGTTTGACATAATTTGACGTTTTTATGATGTTTAAATTGTTGATTATCAATGACTCTGACGACTTGACGACTTTTACTAAGTAAACTTGTAATAAAAAATATTATATATATAGTAGTAGTAGTAGTAGTATAGGGATTTTTGAAGTCGTCAGCATAAAGAGCAAATAAAAGGGAGTCGTATAACTCCCTTATTATCTGCAACTTAGCCTCTAATTAGAATGGCAGTTCATCGCTTTTTTCGCTGACTACTTCCATCACATCCTTCTTTTCACCCTTTGGTTTAGGTTGCCAAGTATCAAGTTGGCAGTAATATTTACCACCTTTACTCTGCTTGATGTCTAGGTTAACCCATCCATTTTTTTGGTTTGCTTGAAGAAATGCGATTGCCTCTTCTACTTTAATTGACTGCGACCCTACTACAAAATCAGGTGCGTTTTCTTTTCTCTTGAAGATGAATCCATCTGCAAAAATTGTCTCGTTTGACATAATAATTATATATAAAATTTATCCCAATTAATTTAGGTGTGGTACGATTGGGAAGTACGAACCCACCTTATCATAATTAAATTAACTCCTGCTCTATATAGTAGTCGTTAATATTTTCCTTTGCATTTTCTGCAAAAAACTTTTTGTATACCTCTACTGCTCTCTCAACCTTATCTTCTCCACGTTCAAGAAACTCGGTGGTTGGTCTATATATACCTAACCTACCTGTACCTTTCTCTATTGCGTAAAATACTAATGGTTTATTAAACAATGATTGGTAGATGTATGCTTGGCTATCGTAGTTATACCTCCTTGCACTCCACTTGAAGTCATCTATATTAGATGTGGTCTTCAAATCAATAAGCATATCAGGATGTACAATATCTGCCTTGCCTTTCCACATCTGACCACATATCTTACCAATAGCAGGTACTTCATACTCATTGCCATCGTTTCTGATATCATCAAAGAATGTGTAGTTGCTCAGCATCTTTGTAACCAATCTCTGTATCTCTTCAACCTCACTCTCAAGTAGTGCATATGGCAGGTCATTGTCCTCGCAGTATTGCTTGTACGCCTTTGTTGTTCGTGTACTTGCAGTTACATACTTAACATTCTCTGCCTTGCTTGGCTCGAGTATCAACTGATGAAAGTATCTACCTTTTGCAAAGTTCTGATTGTCGGGCTGTGATACACCAAACTGACTAGGGTCTTTCAGTAGTGTACTTATATCTGAATTAGATAGGTACTGCTTACCGAAGTCACCATAGTAGTTGGCATCATCCCTTAGCATTTCAACATCATCAACCATTACTTAAGTAGCTTTTGAAGTTCTTTCTTGGTAGTTGCATTGATGGTATACTTCTTAGATAGATTGACAACAATCTCATCTATATTTAAGCTACCCTTGTTCTGCAATACATAACGCTTTACCTTCTCCCAATTAGCATCCCCAATCTTAAGAACCATTTTCTTTACGGGTTCTGCTTTGGTTACCATCTCGGGAACATCCTCACCCTTCCAAAGTGACAGACCTAATCCGTGCATTGCAATTGCTTTAGCAGTTGAACGCTGAATTGTTTTGTTCACATCCATAGATGTAACATCATCTGCTCCAATAGCTTTGTTACGGAAGTCCATAATTGGTAGGTAGTCAATATGTTCAACATCATTAACTACGATACCAACCTTTACCCAAGATGACCTACCATCTGAGAAGTAGTTCCATCCCGTTGCCGGGTCTTCGTATACGATACGTTGTGCTGATGGATATTGTTGTTTAAGCATATGCCACGCATTTGCCCACGATAGGTAATCCATTCTACCTTTTCTTTCTACCTTGTCCTTTACGCTGATAGCTGACAAGACTTCATAACTCGGTTTAGTTTGTTTGCTCATTTAATTTGTTTTTTAATTTATTGTACTCTGACAAAAAAGATTCTCTCTTTGCCTTTAATTGTTTAATTGTTTTCTCACTACCTTTACCATTGACTTCATCTCGAATACTCTTCTCGACTTTATCTAGCTTAGAACGATAGTTCGACAAAGTTACTACATATACCCCATATCTCCAACCCTTCTCTTTAAATGTATCAAACTCGGAGTCTGTGAGTCGCTTGTAGTATCTCTTACTTGTATTTAGTAAATCAATCTCGTGTGTGTAATCATCCTTAATTAACTTCACATCCAATAGACTTGTTGATTGGTATCCATTCTCTATTATTTTAGCTGACTTCTTATCGCTAAATGCTTGGTCGAATATATCTTCTAAACTGAACATATCTTTTGTTTGAAGTTTTTGTAATCCCTATCATTAGTTTCATCAATCCTGTCAATACCCTGTCTTACTGATGGATACTGAATATCATATCCATTCTCACTCATCATTCTAATTATACTAGCTATTGAGAAATCGTTTTTGTGACAGGTCCAATAAAGCATCTGCCTTGCATCTACAATTTCACGTTCTTTTGTTTTTCTAAAAAACACATCTCTTGATATACCAAACTCTCTTAGTATAACCTTTACATAAAAATCAAATCTCTTTTTCTTCATCTTTCTTTTTTAATATAATTTTATCTGAATTGTTTACTCTCTCTCTGTTAATCTTCTCCCACTCGTTGTACCAATACTCCGAGTCTGCATACAC
>Ga0228636_1000141_pt1 | contig 20788 bp, 28 predicted proteins | sample 45DmetaG_FD_182709 | JGI IMG/M metagenome (GOLD analysis project Ga0228636, IMG submission 182709) | Seawater microbial communities from Monterey Bay, California, United States - 45D | ecosystem: Environmental > Aquatic > Marine > Coastal | place: USA: California | collected 2016-11-03 | reverse complement strand
TAAAATCTAAAAGCTTTATTCGTTTTAAAATCTCCGATATAAAAGTAGTCTTTATTCTCGTATACTAAATCCGCCGTACCGGCAATATTCAGATCAATATTATTAAGTCTCATCTCACATGTGAGTGTCGGAAACTTTTTAAATATATGCTCCCATTTTTTATATGATGAGTATAGCTGTTCATATTCTGACTCTTCAATACCTTCACCGAGAAAATCTTCCATTACCTTATGCACATGTGTACCGTAATCACAAGCCCTATTCTTTTCTGCTTCCCATTCTTCGAGTATGAAATCTACAGTCACTCCTTCTCTTTTTGCAACACGTGTAGCATTACCAATCTTATCAAATCGCGGCTTATACTTACCAATCAAGGTAGTTGCAGATATAAGCTTCTTGCCTGTTTCGGTATCTATATAGGTATGCTCTTCCTCGTTAAAAACTATCATACGATATATTATAAATTAAGTACTTGAAAAATCAAGTTTATAGTATAAAATAGTATTATGAGAATTGCAATTAGCGGGACAGGTAATCAAGGTAAGTCTACATTAATTAACGACTTCGTACAAGAATGGCCGAATCATAGAACTGAGAGTTCAACATACCGGGATAAGTTAACCGAAGAAGATCTTCCGCATAGTAAAGAGGCGACAAAAGATACTCAATGGAAGATTTTGAACCACATGATCGATGAAATGCAGACATTTAAGTCTGATGATTATGTGGTTATGGATAGATGTCCGATTGATAATCTAGTCTATTCTCTCTGGTGTTTTGAAAAGGGTGTAGGTGATATTGATAAGGAATTTATTGATAAATGTATACCATTGGTATGCGAGAGTATGAAGCATTTAGATATTATATTCTTTATACCTATTACAAAAGCGGCTCCTGTTGAAATCGAGAACGACGGTGTACGTGAAACTGATCCTGAGTATATTAAAGAGATTGATAACATCTTTAAGATGATCGGTGCGCAGCATCATGAAAATAATGGAAAAAATCCTTTCTTCCCTAAAGACGATGCTCCTGGTTGGATCGAAGTTTTTGGAGATCGCCAAACTCGAATTGCTATGATTAAGCAATATTTAGATGTTGACGGCGATCTAATTGGCGGTACAGAAGAGAGCTTAAATGAGCTAATTAACCCATCTGATGGTCAGTTCTTAGATTCCGACGCTCAATCAATGCAAAATCTAATCGATTCTCAAATTGAAGCGAAAGATCTTCAGCAAGCGCTTGCTTACGAGCGTGAGCAGATTAAGAAGGTATTAGGTTCTGATGGTGAGGTTACTAGTTAGTAGCTGACAGCATTATTGCGTAATTTACACCGCCTATTGTTATAGGTATCGAGTGGGTAGATTGCCCTGCATTAGTATCAGGCGTACTACCGTATAATGTACTTGAAAGAGCTTCGATATCTGTCGTATTAGTTTCAATAGTATTCTTAAACGTAGTGTTATCTAACCCGATAACAAAATCACTAAAATCTAATCGATTTGTCGCGTTAGGTGTTTGAACAATTAAAAAATCACCATCTGTGATTTGATTTGTTACAGGTAACTGGTTTATACTTACTTCTACGCTGGCCATATTAATTATTTATTATAAATTATATATAATGTCAAAGATTGGTATAGGTATTATTACATGTAATAGAAATGAGTTTCTTAGAGACTGTGTTAAGAGTATAGCTCCGGAATGGTACGATGAGTTGATTATTATTAATGATGGTGATAAACCTATTACAACATTTTACGGCTGTGAGGTTGTTAACAACGATCAGAATATTGGCGTTTGTAAGAGTAAGAATAAAGCGCTTAAGGAGCTATTAAATAGAGATTGTGATTATATTTTCCTCGTGGAAGATGATATGAGATTTAAAGGAAATGCATTCGACGAGTATATTAAAGCTAGTGAGATTACCGGTATACAACATATGTCCTTTGCTTACCACGGACCAGCTAATAAAGGTAATATTAGTAAAGGAGAGCCAAAACCAAGAAAGGTAATTGATTATGGTGATGTTAAAATTGCTTTAAATCAACATTCGGTTGGCGCGGTATGTTTTTATACAAGAAAATCTTTAGAGGATGTAGGTATATTTGACGAAGATTTCGATAAAAATAATTTCGAACATGTCGAGCATTCATATAGATTAGCAAAATCCGGTTACAGTACACCTTACTGGTGGTGGGCTGATTTAGCTAATAGCTGTGATTTTATTGAAGAGCAAGCTTGTAGTGAAGAGTCTTCCTCTATAAGGAGAGGAGATGACTGGAAGCAGAAGATAATTGATAGTGCATATATTTTTCAAAAGAAGCACGGTTATATGCCAGCTTGGCAGAATGCCGTCCCGGATACTAGTATTAATGATATTGTTAAGTTTCTTAAGAAAATTAAAAAATGAAAATCTCTCTTTTATGCCCTAGCCGCGAAAGGTTAAATAAGTTTATTACTTTTACTAGCAGTGTTTTTACTACTGTCAATAATATTAATAATGTTGAGATAATGTTAGGTGTTGATGATGATGATCCGAAAATTGACTCGTATAGACGAATCGCTAAAAATCTTAATTTTGTAACTCTCATAGTCTTTGAAAGTAAGCTGTTTAAAGAAGAAGGCCTTTCAGGGTTATGGAATATAATGGCAGATAGATGTACTGGCGATATTATCTCGATGGTAGGCGATGATATGATCTTCAAAACAAATGACTGGGATAAAAAGATTATCGATACATTCCAAGAACAAAAAGATAATATACATCTTATACACTGCAATGATGGTATGAGAGGCCCGGGTAATAAATACGCTGCTGTTGAACCGTTAGCTGTTAATTCATTTATACATAGAGATTATGTAGATGCTGTTGGTAGGTACGTTCAGACTGAAGAGCCTAATATATTCCAAGACACATATCTAGATACTCTTTTTAAAGCATTAGGTAGAAAAATATATTATCATGATATAATGATAAAGCATTTACATTTTTCTGAAGGAGGTACTAAAGATACAACGTCGGAAAGATTGGAAGAAACTCGTATAGGTATATGGGATAATAATGATCTGTTTAAGAGAAAGCTAGCTCCTGTAATGCAAAAAGAAATAAAAATACTAAAAGGTAAAATTAAAAGATGAAAATTTATACACATTATAGTGACTCTCATAGAGACTTATATGAAAACTATTTCAAAAAATCGATTAGAAATCTATATACAGAAGATGAGCTGATTATAAGATCTGCTTGTCATAAACAGACAACCCAAGCTGGTAAGTTTATGGAACGAGGTTGGCTCGAATCAATGAAGTACAAGCTTCAGGTGATTCTACAAGCTATAGAAGAAAATAAAGATGAGTATTTTATCTTTTCTGATGTCGATATATATTACTATGATATATTTTTAGATGATTTAGTTGAAAGTGTACAGGGTTACGATATTGCATGTCAGGAAGATTGCGGTACATTGTGTGCTGGGTTTTTTATCGCAAAAGGTAATGATAACGTTAGGAATTTATTTGAGAAAGTATATAGAACATTCACTACATTAGTAAATGATCAAGTTGCTTTGAATCACCATAAAGATATGGTCAATTTCAAGCTTCTCGATAAAGAGAAATATTATACTATAGGTAATTTCTTTAATAATAATGATGGTACCCATATCTGGGATAATAATTCAAATATTATCCCTCCCGCTAATATGCTAATACATCATGGTAATTATGTGCAAGGAGTAGATAATAAGATAAATTTAATGCAAATGGTGAAAGCTAATTATGAAAATTTGGTATGATGAAACACAAATAAATCTTGAAGACTTTAAGTCGGAGAAGTTCTTATTACTACCTCTATATAGTAAAGACGTTATAGATGTAGATAAAGACTTTATTGGTAATAAATGGTCGGATATTATTAATTCTAATGTTGAGTATACTTCAATTGAAGAGGCGGATTTTATTATATATCACGACAAATATTGTGATGATATTATATCGTTTGCACGGCAAGTTCAAGGATATAACCATAAGCCAATATTAGCGTTTTTTAATGATGATAATGATAAACCTATTAGTGATACCTTACCGGATAATGTATATGTATTTAGAACATCTATTAATAAATCTAGGCAGAAGCTTAATGAGTTTCCTATGCCGGCTTGGAGTTGCGATTTCGGAGTATCCGACATACGACCGCTCAGATCAAAGCCGGTAGTTAGCTTCTGCGGCGCGCTGACACATTCAACCAGATCTGAATGCGTTAAAACTCTCGAAAATAATGTAGATATTGATACAAATTTTATTATTAGGAGTTCATTCTGGGGAGGTAGTCCTCATAATTCTGATCTACGTAGGGAGTATATAGACAATATGAAGGGTAGTGATATGGTTCTATGTTGCAGAGGCGCTGGTAACTTCTCATATAGATTGTATGAAGCGTTATCTTGCGGTAAGATTCCGATTATAATTGATACCGATATATCGTTACCTTGTAGTAATATAATCGACTGGAATAGATTTATCATTACAACACCTAAAAACATTAATCACGATATCAAAGAATGGTGGAGTAATATCGATGAGGATTCATATATAGATATTCAAAAATATAGTAGATTTATATATGAACAGTATTTAAACCCAGCAGGGTTTTCAAAGTACATCTCTACTTACAATACATTTAAAACATGGATTCGTTCATCCGGAATGGGGTTATATGAGTTATTCAAAGATAAAGGTCCTATCAAAGGTATAGAGATTGGCTGTTATGAAGGTGTAAATGCTACGTACTTACTTGAAACGTTACCGGAATTACAATTAACAGGGGTAGATCCATATGATGCCTACATTGATTGGAACGGATTAAATGTTGATTATAATCAAGGTGAATTTAAATTAGCTAAAGATAGGATAGAACAGGTTAAAAATAAATTCTCCAGATTCAATATTATCGAGCGTACATCTGATGATGCTGTTTCAGAGTTTGAAGATGAGAGTGTCGACTTTGTTTTTGTTGATGGTCTTCATACATATGAGCAAACTCTGCAGGATTGTATTAATTATTTACCTAAAGTTAAATCAGGCGGTATCATATGCGGACATGACTATAATGTCATTTCAGGTGTAACTAAAGCTGTTGATGAATTTTCATCTCTACATAAAAAATCTGCGATGGACCTGAGAAGTTCAACCAGAGCTTGGTATTGGATAAAGGAATAACATGATTAGTTTTTTTGAAGATATTTTTAAATATGAAAAGTTTCCGACAGAGTATGAATGTTACAAGACTCTTGCAGGCTTTTCAAATTATGTCGCGGTTCCATGGACTCAGATTTTAAACAGTCACTGGTTGAGATTCCCTGGTAATATAGGTCGTGATTCCTTTCTAAAAGAGATAAGCAAGCATAAAATACAGACAAAAAATAATTTTACTGTATGTCAGCATGACAGCTTCAAGCAGCTCGAATTATACTTTAAGCATTTGAATATTACAAAAGTATTCTGTACGTTACATAGTGTAAATGATACTATGCAAGGTATAGATCTAATACCTATACCCTTCGCATTTAATGATATATTCGAAAATAACATCGAAAAGGATATATTAGTATCATTTATGGGAGCTTATACAACTCATCCAATTAGAGGTATATTAAAGAATAATATTAAAGGAGATACATTTATATACCGTGACGCTTACCATGTAGAAGATTTAAATCAAAATAAAGAAAAGGAAGAAAAGGAATATAAGGATATACTAGAGCGTTCCATCTTTAGTTTATGTCCACGTGGTTCATCTCCTTCGGCTGTAAGATTCTGGGAATGTTTATCAGCCGGTACAATACCTATTTTAATGAGTGATGAATGGGCTTTACCGGAATGGGACTGGGATAATACTATATTACGGGTACCTGAACGAGAGGTTAGTAATTTAGATAATAGTAAATTAAACGCCTTACTCTCATCTCTCGATCATGTAGCTATGAGAGAAAAATGCTTACTGGCATATAATAAATTTAAAAAACAAAATTTTAGAGAGTATATCCAATATCACTTATGAGTGTTATAGTACAGTATGACCCGGCAGGTAGAATGGGTAATAGAATGTTTCAATATGCGTTTGGATATATATTATCCAAACTTAAAAACTGCGAATTCTTTTACGGTGATTTACCTAACTTTAATATTAAAGGAAATTTATATACGAGTAGGTTTAATAAACCTATTACTACGAGAAGTTTTGGTAATCAATATGTAGACATGGAATCTCTAATCAACCACGATGGAGATATAATTGTTAATTCTTTTTTACAAAAAAGCAGCTTGTATGTTGATTATAGGGACGAGTTGAGAGCACTTTTTAATATAAAATCAGATATAATTAATAAAGATGATTTAGTAGTTCATATTAGAGAAACTGATTATACTCTAGTTAATGCATTTTTAGGCTACGATTTTTATAGAAGTTTAATTACTAGTAGTAAATTTGACAATGTAATAATTGTTACTGATAACTCAAATTGCGAAACCGTAAAAAGGCTTATTGACGATGGGTGTATGCTTAGCACGGAAGGTGTTGTTAATACTTTTAAAGTCTGCAGTGACAGTAGAGGTATGCAAGATTTCAATACACTAATGTACAGTGAAAATATAGCTATATCGCAATCTAGCTTTTCATGGTGGGCAGCTTTTCTAGGTAATCATAAGCAGATCGTATTTCCATTTAAACACGATACTGACTGGTGGCCTATATCTCCTGATAAAGATGATATTGACCTATACTTTGATTTCAAAAATATTACATCTAAATACGTGGTATGAGAAAGAACTGGCCAGTATTTAACAAGTCTATGGAATATTCGCTAGATTATATTAAACAACCACAGGTGTTAGATGATTGGTATATTCTTGAGAAGAATTATGAGGCTGTTAGAAACAAACCTATCGGAGAAGCTAAAATCCCGCGAGTAATACATCAAATATGGATTGGTGGTAATATGCCACAGCAAGAAACAGATGCATGTACCCAGGTAAGGGAGTGGTGTGAATTAAATCAATGGGAGTATGTTTTATGGACAGAGATAGACATTAATAAAATAACAAATTTTAAAAATTTAGATTTATGGAATTTAACCCCTAACCTTGGACAAAAGTCCGATATACTCAGAAATGAAATTCTCTACGAACACGGTGGTGTATACCTAGATACAGATTTTCTTATGAAAGGTTCATTTGATGAGCTGTTAGATTTAGATTTCTTCTGCGGTATATGTTACGATGATTGGCCTTCAATGGCTAATGGAGCGATGGGTAGTATACCAGGCGGTAATACAGTAACGTTAATGCAGACGTACGATTTACCAATTAAATGGCATGACGGTATGGCAATAATTGATACCACAGGACCGTACCATACAACAAGAAAAGTAATGGAGACTGCCTGTGAAGATGTAATCGCATTACCTAACTCCTTTTTTTACCCATATCCTAACTTTGCTAGGTATAGGTCAATTGGTAATAATCCTCACGCTTATGTAAAGCCGGAAACAGTAGCCCTGCACTTATGGGCTTCTTCATGGATGTAAATATGAAATATATATCAGGTGAAAAATTACAAGAGTTAGTAGAGTTAACGGTTATTTTTGAAGACCAAAGGCACCCGGATCTTTGGCAAGCTCAATTACCTAATACTAATTGCGATCATATAATACTAAGAAACGATGAACCTATACCGGAGAAGGTATTATATGCAAAGTCTCTATTCATATATACGCATGCTCTAGATTTATTTTTTTCTAGAGTATTTCCGTACATTAAACATCCAATTATATTGATGTCTCATAATTCAGATTGGGGGATAGATAACGGTAAGTATGACTGTTTTTTAAATAGCGGTAAAATTATAAAGTGGTATGCTCAGAACGTAAATCATAATCATGATAAGCTAATACCTTTACCTATAGGTATTGCAAACTCACAGTGGGAGCATGGTAATTTTAATAATATTTTAGAGGTTACCCAGCAACAAAACGCTAAAACTAAATTGGTTTATAATAATTTTAATTGCTCTACATCCCCGGTTCATCGTTCATATATTGAAAGGGTATTAGCGGAAAATAATATACCTCGCGATCCTCCCACTGATAATAAAACATTCTTATACGAGCTTTCAAAATCAAAATTTTGTATATGTCCTTTCGGGGCTGGGTATGATTCGCACAGGATATGGGAAGCTTTATACTTGAATACTATACCAGTCGTTCCACGTTGTATAGGATTCGAAAAAATCAAAAACTTACCCATATTATCGGTTGATGACTGGACCTCTGTTGATATTAATTTCTTAAATAATGCAGCAGCTAAAATAAAACTATCGGATTACGATATGAGCCCTTTAAGTATTGAATATTGGGCCAGTGTTATTGATAATGAATTATAGCTATGTAAATACATTGTATGATAGGAATTTTAGCAACTGATGATTTACATATTGTCGGTCATAGTTTATTTAAAAATTTCAGGCTAGGTTTACAGAATTATTTTGATCAAAATTTTATTGAAATAAGATCGGTTCATGATCTAGATAATATTGATACACTGTTTATTGTGGATGAACATTTCGCTCCCAATGTAGATATATGGAAAAATGATACATTCATCAACAAGGTTAATTCAAAAAAAATTAAGACAGTTGTTTTTAACTTCGAAAAGATATTCAGCAGTAAATTCCCGTGGAATGAAGATCATCAACGCGTATTAACACAAATACAAAATCTTACCCAAATAGTTTCGGATGTAAATGACGCTAACAAACTCGGTAAAAATATTATAAATAAGCAATTACTTTCACGTAGCACGGAGTTAGAATTCGATATTACAGAAAAGAAAAATAGAGTACTCTTTATAGGTCAATCTGATAAAATTTATAATCCGTCATATGCGTACTCTAGAAGATATCAGCTGCTCAATAAACTATCAGATAATAAATCTTTACCAATTGATATAGTGGTAACGGATAGAAAATTTACATATAAAGAATATCTAACAAAACTAGCTAGTTATAAATTTATTTTAAACCCTCTCGGTACAGGGGATTTTTTAAATTTGAGATTTTATGAGACATTAAAAGTGGGTAGTATACCTATTCAACAGATAACATCAGACATGCAATCTATGTATAAAGAGTTAGATTTCTGCCATACGTTTACAAATGCTGATGATCTATATATACCTGAAATTAAATTTAAGCAATTAGATTATTATCTAGAAGATTATTTTAATAATATAAATTTAAAATCATTACTAATAAAATGAATACAGTTTTAATATTATCATATACAAAAGATATAGCATACTACAATATGCTTAAAGAGTGTATAGAATCTATAGATGCAGATTGTGATATAGTTGTAGTTGAAACTAATTCAAAGCTCAAAGGTAAAGATATTAAACTACCCGCTCAGTTTATATTTCCAGAAGAAGAATTTAATTATAATAGATTTTTAAATATTGGATTCTCTCATATTAGAGATAGTAAAAAGGTTATTATATCAAATAACGATGTCATATATGATAAAGGATGTATTGAAAAATTATTTAAATCATTAGATGTTTATGACTCAGTCAGTCCCTCTGAGACAAAAATGGATAAAAATATTGAAGGTAATACTGTAGGTAAGCTCGTTAAAGGTTGGTGTATTGGTCTTAGTATGGAAGTATATAACAGGATGGGTAAGTGGGATGAGAATTTCTCATTCTGGTATCAAGATAATGATTATTGTAATTTTATTTCTAGAGAAAAATTTAAACATTGTTTAATAGGAGATGCGGTAGCGGTACATAGAGTATCTGCTAGTCATAGTCTCGTTAGTAATATACATGAAATGACACATGGCCTCGAAGACGTATTACATGCAAAGTGGGTTAAGTAGCATTAGATAGTTGATACCTTATTAGTCATATATTATAATAGATGTATATGATTATTAAAGATATTAAAGTATATGATGGCCCATTAATTCATAAGCGTTTTGCGTATGATTTTTTTCGCAATAAGACTCTACCGATTGGTAATATTATTGCATTTAGATGTCCGATGGATGTTAGTATTGATGGTATGATTGACCAGGAAGATGTTTTACAAGGTGATTATATTGCTAGTGATGATGCTATTAACTTCTGCTGGGAAATCCCTAATCTGGATAAGCTCGGAGCTGTCGCGTTTCAGCGGCTACTCAATACTCAAATTGCTAATATTCTCTCATCAAAATATATTAAAAAGCCTATCGAAGTAGATGGTGATGATCTTATGGTACATGATGAGTTTGAAGGCAGTGATGGTACTTTACAGAAGGTAGGTAAGTGCAGTGTTAGTATTACATATTCTAAAGATAACGTCGCTATTGGACATACCGGAATTAATGTTAATGCTGGTCGTAAGGCTCCAAACTTTGCATATAGTACCGAATTAACAGATGAGCAAACTGAGCAGTTTATGAAAGATATTATTGATTTATTCTACGCAATGGTCGACGATATGTTTATCGCAACAACTAAAATTAATCTTTAATGGTAGAAATTGAAAATAAGATTAAAGTAGTACTTCGTATGCTGCTAAGCGATACTGCATGGGAGTATCAGAGATTTAAATCTCATAATGAAGAAAAATCTATTAATTCCTTTGTAGCTAGAAATACAGCGCTATTAAAAGCTAAAGAAATGATAGAGAAAGAGCTTACTAATTTATGACAATATTTCAATATCTAAATAGTCTCTTATTTAGTAAAAAGAAAATAGATATGAATTGTGATGATGAGTCGCAATTCAATTTATTTATGATTAATAGATGGACGAGTATGTATTCAAAAGAGATGAATGAATACGTGAACGAAACAACTAACAAGTATTGGAGTTTGTTCGATGATAAGCTATCGCAGTACGATTATATCTATTCAGTATTTCCGAGATTGAGGTTTAAAAAGCTAAACTATCTTAAGAAGACTAAAAAGGAGAAGAAGAGTAAAGAAGAGAAGCAAATCATCCCGGAGTTTTATAGTGAACGGGAATACAAGCATAACAGAGAAATGTCAGACTTATTGCTTAATCAGTAAAATATTATGAATAACGTAAAGTTAGTTTCACATTCAACACCTGCAATTGAATTCCATGGTAAAGGTTTAAATGACTGTCAAGATCTTATTGCTTTCTGCGCGCGCGTTTCAAACCCATCAAATCAGTTTAATAAAGATACAGCCGAAAAGCTTATTAATTATCTGATTAAACATAAACATTGGAGCCCATTAGAAATGGTATCCGCCTGTGTAGAGATTAATACAACAAGGGATATCGCACGGCAGATTCTAAGACACCGCTCGTTCTCCTTTCAAGAATTCAGTCAACGGTATGCAGACCCTTTAAAGGATAATCCATTTATTTTAAGAGAATCAAGATTACAAGATCTAAAGAATAGACAGAATAGTATTAAATCTGATAACCCTGACCTAACAATTGAATGGTTTGCTGAACAGCAAAAAGTAATCAATGCAGCTAAAGACGCATATGAGTGGGCTATCGGTAAAGGTATTGCGAAAGAGCAGGCCCGAGCCGTTCTACCTGAAGGAAACACAGTAAGTAGAATGTATATGAACGGTACTCTTCGTAGTTGGGTACATTATATCGAACTTAGATCCGGTGTTGAAACTCAATTAGAACATAGATTAATCGCACAAGAATGCGCAAAAGAAATTGCTAAAATTTTCCCGTTGATTTGTGATTTATAAGGTTTAAATAACTTTATATATGGCACAAGCAAGTATTGATAATTTAGCAACAAAAAGAAGTTTAATTGACCTTGAAGGTCACAGTCAAGGTGATTTTGGAATGGGAGATGAGTATATTCTCTCATTTCTTTTTGATGATATCCTACTAGTAGAGTTTATTGACGAGGCGTCTGATGAATCTGGCGATGCAGTTAAAAGAGGAGGTATTTATATACCAACTAACGCTCTTAATAAGGCTTGGCGAAAAGCTAAAGTTATTTTAGCGGGCCCGGAAGTTAAATATGCAAAGCAAGGAGATATTGTTATGTTTCCTAACGATAAAGGAGCTTCGATTGCAAATATGGATGTTGAAGGTTACGGTAGAATTAAAAAGGGTATGTTCTTAAACGAGCAGCGTTTATTTGGAATTTGTAAAGAACAACCTAGTAAATAATGCCGCAAATAGGTTTACAGAGCTTAAAGCAGATATTACAGAGTAATGTCTGCGAGATTAGATTCACAAAAAGAAGACCTGAGTTAACAGGTCAGCTTTATAGGACGATGCTCTGTTCTCTAGATAATAGCCTTTTAAATAGTGTTAATGGGCGTACAACTCTTAACTTCAAGCCACCTACAGGCGCACCAAAATATAACCCGGAAAGTAAAAATCTATTATTAGTATGGGATATTTTTATGCAGGATTGGAGAATGGTTAGCATGGATAGCTGCGATTTAATTAAGACTATTCCAAGTGATGAATTTTGGGAATATTTTAATAAGCATATCTATAATATGACTATACAAGAGAAAAATCAATTTATGGGACGATGAGTAATATAGATAGTGTAGAAGATAGTATTAGTAAATTCCTATTAAGAGATGTCGTTTTTTATATAAAAGAAGGTAAGACGCTCAAGAAAGGTAAGCTAATATTGTTTAGATTTAAAGAATTTCACTTTAATTTTACTCTAAAAAACGAAAAAGGTGATCATAAAATATATGAAATACCTTATCCGTATGCTCATAATATTTACGATGATCATATTAACTTCTCCTATAATATTGAAGACTTTACATTAAAAGACAGTAGTTTATATTACAAGGTAAAGGCGATGAATACATCAACAGCATCTAAACTATATAATTCGATGCTTGTTTTATCAGCTGTATAATGTATAATATGGCTATATATGATAAGCCATTTTTTAGCTAACTTCCCAGAGAATTTTAAACCTAACGATCAGCAGGTTAATATTATTCAGCAAATTGAAAAGGCGTTTAACAGCGGTAGTAAATTTGTTATATGCAGCGCGCCTACAGGTTCTGGTAAGAGCTTTGTATCAAAAACATTAGCGAACGTCTCAAGCGATCCAACTGCAACATTTAAAAATTATATTAATACATATGAGGCGTATAAAATGGATCAAGCAGGTTCATATACATACGAACAAGAATGTAAAGATGAATTACCTGCAGGGGCGTTTGCATTAACAATCACTAAAACATTACAGGATCAGTATAAGAGTATATTTGACGATACAGCTATACTTAAAGGTAAATCAAATTATCAATGTGAGGTAGATCCTAATTATGATGTTGATACTGCACCTTGTATACATACAAGACATATAAGAGATGATTGCTGGCGCAAAAATATCTGCCCGTATTATAACGCGCGTAATAATTCACTAACAAGTAAATTTAGCGCGTTGAATTATAATATGTTTTTGGCTTTACCTAATCACGTTAAATATAGAGATTTTATTATTTGCGATGAAGCATCGGAGTTAGAAGATGAGATAGTTAAGCAATTCTCCGCGACTATTGATATTAAGAAGCTTCGAGCGTTTAAGGTTAAAATCTTTCCTCTATCATCTACTTCACCATCTACTGTTAGAACTTGGATTAATACAATTCGTGCAGAGGTAACAGAGCATATGAATGATCTTCATAATAATATGAAGAAGAAAGCAGGTCTAACTCAGAGTGAAAAAGGTAAGTTACAGTATTTAAAAAATATACATAGAACGTTAACTCTAATTGATGAAACATGGGAAACATGCGAGTATGTTGTACAGGTAGTAGATAGAGATAATATAAAGCTTACACCTCTTAAAGTTAATACATTAACCAAATATATCTTTCAATATGCTGATAAGGTTTTATTAATGTCAGCTACTATTATTGATCATAAAAATTTAGCTAAAACATTAGGTATAGCTGATTACGAATACATTGAATCAGATAGCGGTTTTGATCCTGCGAAAGCACCTATTTATATTTCTCAAACAAATAAATTAAATCATGCTAATCTCCAGAAGGCTTTACCTTCTATAGTTAAGCAGATTGATGCTATATGTGAAAAGCATAAAGACGAGAAGGGGATTATACATACACATACTAATAGTATAACAAGCTTTATTAAGAATAATACAAATAGTAATAGATTTTTATATAGAGATCAAATGAATAAGAATGAAGATATTCTCGATATGCACGAAAAATCTCAGAACCCTACTGTTCTCGTTAGCCCGTCTCTTGGACTCGGTGTAGACCTTAAAGGCGATTTAGCAAGGTTTCAAATTATCGTAAAAGCAGCCTATTTGCCTTTAGGTGATGATAGAATTAAAAAAATGTTTAATCAAGATAAACAATGGTACACGAACAAGATGCTTTCAAATTTTATACAGCAGTGTGGTAGAGGTATTAGAAGTAAAGATGATCATTGCGTTACATATGTATTAGATGCAAATATTTTTAATGCTGTTATACGTAATAAGAATAAACTACCCAGGTACTTTCTCGAGAGGTTTATATAAATAATATTATGCAGACGTTTAAAGAGTACTATATCGAAGAAGGTAAGTTGAGTAAAGCTTTAGCGATGGGAGCATTAGCTACATCCTCTCTATTCGGAGATTTCGTACAAGATTGGTCGAAATATTATCAGACTAGTAACGATCCTCAGAAAGAAGCTCGAGCTACAAGAGTACTAAAAGCCGATATTGAAACACCCGCAGATGCTAAAATGGCAATACAGGTAGCTGCAAAGATTTTTGCCGGTGATGAAGGTCATTCAGAGCAAGAATTTATTGATATCTTAACAAAAACAGGTGCTGTAGAATCTGGTTACCGTACGAGAGTGCAGAGTGGTGGTGGCCCTGCTAGAAGTTACTGGCAAGTTGAACCTAAAACTGCTATGAGTCTAGTCAAAAATTCTCACCAATATTTTGGACCTAAATTTCATAAAGCGTTTGGTAAAGATGCATTAAAAAGATTACAAGATTATGATGAGAAAGCTTGGTCTAATATTCTAGAGAAGAATGATGCGTTAGGAGCTACAATGGCAGCTGCAAAATGGTTATCTACTTCTTGGTAGATTTCTTTTTACGCTTCGGTAACTTAATAAATAGCGTATTCATCTTACCGCCTGGTTGACCTTTAAATCCGCTAACTGATTTCGTACTATGAGGTACATTTAATTGAGGGTTAACTGTACCAAATTTACCACGTGGTTTAACTTTACCTGGGCGTTGAACATCTATAGGTGCACGGAAATCTTCTAATATATTATCAACTAGGCTATTGAATTTCATATAAATATTTATTATAATTATGTTAATGGCAAAGACAAAAAAGATAACTTGTGTTGTCACTGGTAAGCAAACTATTTATTCCGGTGACTTTTTACAGAAAAAAATAGATGAATATGGCTCTGAAGAAAAGTTAAATGAGATGTATATATGCAGAGAAGTAAAAAGCTTTCTTAAAAAAGGATATAAAGTTGTAGATATTCGAAAGATTTTAAATGTTGATGATAAAACACCTCTACCTAATGATGAGACTCTTACCAGTATAGAAGCTGCATTTCTTAAAGTTAGTATCTTAAAAGACCATCCAACATTTAACGAGGCATTAACATGCTTTACTTATAATAAATCTGATAATGACGTTGAAAATTTTATAAACCAGTATATAATTGGAGTATGAAAACATTAACAGCAAGGATTAGAAAAGATAAAATTGAGATATTTGATGCCGTTTCAGGTGGTATATACCGTACTCACTCATTACCACCAGGTAATTATACAAATCTGGCAATTGCTGGTGATATGGTATCTGTAACTATCCAAACACCTTATTCGGGTGATAAGATTAGAACAATCAACATGCAGACAGGATCAATTGTTAGCGATATTAGCATGTAACCATGATTGATATATCATTAACAGAACAGCCAGTTAATACAGACTCATTTGACGCGTTCGACGAAAAGTTACCTTGCTTATTTTTGGGGTTCGCTATAAAGAATGAATATGATAACCAGCGCCTAGAAATTTGCGAAAAATATAATCCAAAAAAGCGTCTTTTTATATTCGAAAATAAAGATGGATTTAGCGTATTACCGCTATACGGGTTGTTTATATCTCTAAATGCAGTTGGTGCCGTATTAGCTAAGACATTACTAAATCAAGAAGTCGCCGGTAATATGAATATTAATATCTACGAAACTATTCTAGATGAACATAATATGTCATGCAAAGATGCATACTCATATCTCAATAAGAGAGTATATCCTGTTGATTTTAAACACTTTAAAAAAATAACTAATGATAGTATTAGAGATGATAATAAAATATTACAGCATCTCTTAAATCTTAACGAAGATAAGTTTGATTTCCAAAAATTCGGTGCATTCAAGCTATTAATCCTAGTATAATTTTGTAAATAATGAATATGAATATTGTAAAAAGAAACGGTGAATCAGTCCCATATGACGTAGAGAAGATTCACAAGGTTGTTAATTGGGCGGTTGAAGATATTAAAGGAGTTACAGCTTCTGATATCGAGATTAACGCCAAGCTTCAAATGAAAGAAGGTATAACAACTGATGAAATTCATAATGTATTAATTGACTCAGCTGTTAATTTAATTTCACTCGCAACGCCAAATTATCAATTTGTCGCGTCGCGTTTATTATCCTATCAGTTACGTAAAGACGTCTGGGGCGGTAAGAATCCACCTAAGCTTGTTGATTTTATTAATAAAAATGTGCATGAATACGATGTGTACGATGAAGACATTTTGATGCTCTATACTGAGAAAGAAATTAATAAATTAGATGAGTATATTCAGCATGATAGAGACAATAACTTTACATACGCCGGTATGAGGCAATTATGCGATAAGTATCTAATTCAAGATCGATCGACTCAGAAGATTTATGAAACCCCGCAGTTTGCTTATATGATTATTGCGATGGTATGCTTCGGTCAATATGAAGGTCAAACACGTATGCAGTATGTAAAGAAGGCATACGATTATTTCTCTAAATTTAAAATTAACATACCAACTCCGCTTATGGCAGGTGTACGTAGTCAAATTAGACAATACGCGTCTTGTTGCTTAATTGATATCGACGATACTCTCCCCTCTATCTTCTCGTCATCGACAGCTGCCGGCTATGCAACCGGTTCAAGATATGGTATAGGGTTAAATATCGGTCGAATTCGACCGCTTAATTCTCCTATCCGTAATGGTGAGGTGGTTCATACCGGGGTGATTCCCTTTCTAAAGCTAATGGAATCTACCGTTAAGTCATGTCATCAGAATGGTATCCGCGGTGGTTCAGCTACGGTCAACTTTCCGTTTTGGCATTATGAAGCTGAAGATATGTTGGTACTCAAGAATAATTCTGGTACAGACGACAATCGCGTGCGTAAACTAGATTACTGTATTCAGTTCAGCGAGCTCTTTTATAAAAGATTTCTAAAGAACGAGGACGTAACTCTTTTTTCTCCCTACGAAGCTAAAGAATTATACGATGCTTTCGGTCATGAAAATTTTGATGAGTTATATGAGTTATATGAACGTAAGACAAGCCTTAAGTTTAAGAAGACGGTTAAAGCAAGACAGCTAATGTCTTTGTTCGTTAAGGAAAGAGTAGAGACCGGTCGTATATACTTCATGAATATTGATCACTGTAATCAACGTTCAGCGTGGAATGACGATGTTAAGATGACTAATCTATGCGTTGAGGTATTACATCCTACTAAACCTCTCCAGCATTTAGATGATAAAGATGCTGAGATTGGTATCTGTATCTTATCAGCTATTAATGTACTGGAAGTTAACTCAGATGCAGAGATGGAAAAGGTATGTGATATTATTGTACGTATACTGGATCAGTTAATTGATTACCAGGATTACTTCTTACCGGCTGCGGAAAACTTTACAAAGAATAGAAGGTCTCTAGGTATTGGTATAACGAACTTTGCAGCTTATCTCGCTAAACACGGCGTTAAGTATACGGATGCAGAAGCACCAAACGTAGCGGATGAACTTATGGAGAAGATTCAGTATTTTCTTCTTAGCTCATCTTGTAATATCGCGAGTGAGAAGGGTAAATGTCCTAAATTTAATAAAACAAAATATAGCCAGGGATGGTTACCAATCGATACGTATAAGAAGGAAATTGATGAGTTTGTAACCCGTGAGCATGCTATGGACTGGGAAGGTCTGAGAGAGAGAATTAAAGAGCATGGCCTGCGCCATAGCACCGTATCTGCTATAATGCCATGTGAGAGCTCATCGGTAATTCAGTGCTCTACGAATGGCATAGAACCTATTAGAAACTATATTACCTATAAAAAATCAAAAGCTCGTACACTACCTGTTATTGTACCGAACTACTCATCTCTTAAAAATAAGTATACGTTAGCGTATGAAATGGAAGATAATGAAGGTCTTATTAAGATTGTCGGTGCATTACAAAAATGGATTGATATGAGTATTAGTGCTAATATGTACTATAATTACGCTCATTACGAAAATGGAGCATTACCAGATTCAAAAGTAATTAAAGAGATTCTTCTAGCATATAAGTTAGGTTGGAGAACCGGTTATTATCTAAATACTGATGACGGCGATAAACAGAGCATGGGGGAAGAGGAACAGATTGATAATGAATGTGAATCTGGTGCATGCGCATTATAATATAAAGAGAATAAAAATTTATGGAAACTGTCTTAAACACAACTAATGTAGATACAACAAAACAACCAATGTTTCTTGGAGAGGATTTAGCTCTGCAAAGATATGATAGGTTTAAATATCCTAAGTTTTTCGATCTATGGAGAAAGCAAGAAGAATTTCACTGGTTACCTGAAGAGGTATCACTGACGAAAGATCGTAATGATTATGAAAATCTTTCCGATACGGAGAGATTTATCTTTAATAGTAATCTTAGATGGCAAACTATGACCGATAGTATGCTCTCTAGAAGTATTCATAATATTAAAAATTATGTTTCGAATCCAGAACTTGAAATTTGCATGACTACTTGGGCAAGATTTGAAACAATTCATAGTTACTCGTATACGTATACACTGCAAAATATCGCAAAAGATGCAACTCAATTCTTTGATTCTATCTTAGAAGATAAAGAAATTGTGAGGAGAGCTACAGAGATTAGTAGCGCTTATAATACATTACTCGGTGATGATACAAGCGATATTAAACAGAAGATTTTTAACGCGGTATTATCAACGCAGATTACTGAAGGATTATCATTTTATACCTCGTTTGCTTGTTCTTTTTTCTTTGGATACAAAGGTAAGATGGAAGGTAACTCTAAGATTATCGGGTTGATTGCACGTGACGAAAACTTACACGCAGCTATTACTCAAAACATTATCAAGTATTGGAAAGAAAATAAAGATGAAGGTTTCCAGCAAGTAGTTAAGGATAACGAGCAGAAGATCTATGATATGTATGGACTTGCAGCTGAAAATGAAAAGAAGTGGGGTGAGTATCTCTTCTCGCAAGGCTCATTACTCGGTTTAAACTCTGAAATGCTAAGCGGGTATATTGAATGGTTAGCTAACTCACGTCTCCGATCATTAGGATATAATAAGATATTTGATCAACCTACAAATCCAATCGGTGGCTGGTTGAATAGTTTTACGGATAGCTCTAAAGTTCAAGTAGCTCCGCAAGAAACTGAGATTAGCTCCTATAAGATAGGTGCACGGGATACAGAAATCGATGAAGAAGTCTTTGAAGATTTTGATCTTTAATAGTTGAACACCTGTGAATCGTAGTATATAATTAAAGGCTATGAATAAGAAATATATTATTATCGGAGCAGTAGTTGCTGCTATTGCATTGTTTACAATGTGTAGTAAATGCGAAGCTCAAGAAGTAGTAACGGAAAAGAACTGGAAACTAGATACTGAGGTAGGCTATTATGAAAAGCGTATTTCAGGTGGTCTATATGGAGCTCAAGATTCAGCTTATGTTAAAGCATCTACAAAGCTCGGTAACTTTCAAGGGCTTGCTTTTGTCGGTAGTTTAGAGTATGTTAATACTGAAGATTATCAACTACACGGTACAGTAGGTACTTATCTTAACACTCCTCTTGGTGGTATCGATACACGTCTTGTTGTACATACTGGTGAAGATGCTGATACCACTTTCGAGCTCAATGGTGCATATGATCTCAATTGGTTTGAGTTCGTCGATACATCAGTTACTGTAGCTTTTGAAGATGGTAGCGAAGCTGGTACAAGCACTGATAGTACTATTACTACACCAGCATTTAATGTTTCAAAGACATTTGATGCTAAGTATGCAGATGTTACTGTAGGTGGTGAATATGGTCAGTCTTTCGGTTATGATGAAGATTTTGAATATGTTCATGGTTATGTAAGATTTACATCAACTATTAATGATGTCATTCCTGTATTTGTACAGTTTAATGCATTAAAGAATGATCTTGGTATCGTCAATGGTATTTCATCTGAAGGTACTGATGGTGATTTTGATACATCGGTTACGGTAGGTCTTACCTACTCATTCTAATAAATAATTAGAACCCCCAGAGTATATCTCTGATAGCGTGATCTCGAAAGAGGTTGCGCTTTTTTGTTGATTTAATGTAAAGTTTAGATTATAATATATGTATATGAGTAAACAAATCCTATTTGATGAAGATGGTCGTAAGAAGATCCTAACAGGTGTACAGACAC
>Ga0228636_1000136_pt1 | contig 20959 bp, 27 predicted proteins | sample 45DmetaG_FD_182709 | JGI IMG/M metagenome (GOLD analysis project Ga0228636, IMG submission 182709) | Seawater microbial communities from Monterey Bay, California, United States - 45D | ecosystem: Environmental > Aquatic > Marine > Coastal | place: USA: California | collected 2016-11-03 | reverse complement strand
TTTTTAAATTTAAAAGCGATTTTAACATTAAAGCTACTTGTTCTTTACTGGCATTTCCATTACCAGTTATCGCCATTTTTATTTTTTTAGGTAAGTATTCTGTAATAGGAATTTGGCGCGATAAACCTGCAGCCATAGCAACACCTTGTGCTCTACCTAACTTTAACATAGATTGTACATTCTTACCAAAAAATGGTGCTTCTATAGCAATTTCGTCTGGGTTATAAGTATCTATAAGCTCAATTGTTCTTTCGAAAATGAGTTTTAGTTTTAGATAATGATCATCATATTTTTTAAGTTGTAGTTCATTCATTTGAATAAACTCCATTTTTTTACCTACAATTTTTATGAGTCCAAAACCCATAATTGTTGTTCCAGGATCTATACCTAATATGATTTTTTCTACACCCAAAGATTAGTTTAAAAAAGATATTTTAAAAGTGTTTCTGCATTAAACCATAAATATAAAGCTATTGCTAATAACAGAACTAAGAATAGACCTTTTTTAGATTTTGTTCTTTTTCGTTTACCAAATTTTCTTTCAAATTTCATTTATATATTTTTTATGGCTCTTAACATTTCTCTTTTTCCAGGAGGACCAGGTAATCTTTCTACTGTAAAACCTACAGATTGTAAAGCTCTTCTAACACTTCCTTTAGCTGAATAAGTTACTAAAATTCCTTTTGATTTTAAAGCTTTAAACATAATTTCAAAAATAGCCTCTGTCCATAATTCTGGCTGAACTCTAGCTCCAAAAGCATCAAAATAAACAATATCAAATTGCTCTAAATCTTTTATATCTTTAAAAAACTGCTTTCTTTTAGTTAGTGAAAAGTACTCTTTAATTTGGTGTTTTTCTTCCCAACTACTATCGTGTATTTTATCAAAATTATCTTGAAAATGATTGGCATTTAACTCATCAACATAATTTAATTTTTTAATTTCTTCAGCTAAAACAGGATAAGCTTCTACACCTACGTAATTAATAGTTAAACTATGTTTTATAGTTTCTAACAATGTAATAAATGCATTTAATCCAGTGCCAAAACCAATTTCTAGTATTGAAATTTGATTACTCTTAATATAAAAGTCAGAATTGATAAAATATGCTAATCCATGTTTAATAAAAACATGATTTGCTTCTTGAATTGCACCATGTTTAGAATGATATTGCTCATTCCAATCTGGTAAATGTATGGTTGTAGAACCATCTGAAGTAATTAATATTTCTCTTTTCAAGATGCTTTTTGGTCATAATTAAAAACTCCTAGCCTAAAATTTAAAAAAAGCCTAGGAGTTTTTTTATCTAATTATTCAACTTTCATTAAAACACCATGTGCTTCAAAAGCGTATTCTTTTTTAGGTTCAGTAATTTTAGCAATTTCTTCTGCACTTTTACCAGCATCTTCTGCATAATGCTTCAATTCATCTATAGGTGTTTCTTTTACAAAGGCAATACCTTCAACTATTACTTCTCTATCTTTAGAATCTAATGGCATAAAAAAACCATAATCTTTAAAACGAACCATTGTTTCTGTTTCTTCTCCTAAAGGAAGTTTCATCCAACATCCTTTTTTAGAACAAACTTCGTTTATTTTTGAAGCAAATTTAACTTGAATTGTATCACCTACATTCATGTTATTAAATTTAGCCAACATCTCATCAGATGTTAATGCGTTTTCTTTTGAAATTTTTTCTCCAAAAGCCTTTAAATTAAGATTTACTTCTTCTTTAACAACCTCAGTTTCTTTCTTTGTTTCAGCATCTTTACATCCAAATAATACTACTAAAGATAAAACTACAATTTGAACTATTTTTTTCATTTCATAAATATTTAACGAATTCATTACAAATGTAGTAAAATTAACAGTTAAATAGGCTTATTTCTTAAGTTTTGAATAAATAAATTATGTACATTTGTAGCACTTAAAGAGTACTAAAAATGACAACAAGTATAGAAATAAAAAGAGTAGAAAAATCTAATATCTCATCTGTAGATTTCGATAATCTTCCTTTTGGAAGTGTATACTCAGATCACATGTTAACTTGTGATTTTGTTAATGGTAAATGGCAATCACCAAAAATTGAACCTTTTGCACCTATTTCTTTAATGCCTTCTGCTAAAATATTTCATTATGGCCAGTCTATTTTTGAAGGAATGAAAGCCTACAAAGACAAAGATGAAAACATTATGTTATTTAGACCTGAAGAGAACTGGAAACGTTTAAACAAATCTGCTAAAAGATTAGTTATTCCTGAAATTCCAGAAGATATTTTTATGGATGGTTTAAAAGCTTTATTAGAATTAGATAGTAATTGGATACCTACTAACGAAGGTAGTTCTTTATACATTAGACCATTTATGTTTGCAACAGGTAATGGTTTTCATGCTTCTCCTGCAGATGCCTATAAATTTGTTGTTTGTACTGCACCTTCTGGAGCTTATTTTGGTGGTAAAGTAAAAGTTTTAATAGAAGAAAAGTATGCAAGAGCTGCTAATGGTGGTGTTGGTTTTGCTAAAGCAGGTGGTAATTACGCTGCTCAGTTTTATCCTACTCAATTAGCAATAGAAAAAGGATATAACCAAGTTATTTGGACAGACGATAACACTCATGAATATATTGAAGAAGCTGGTGCTATGAATATTTTTGTGAGAATAAATGATACTTTACTAACTAGCCCAACAAGTGACAGAATCTTAGATGGTGTAACTCGTAAAAGTATTTTACAAATTGCTGAAGACAATGGAATTAAAACAGAAGTCCGTAAAATTTCTGTTACAGAAGTTGTAGAAGCTGCTAAAAACGGAAACTTAAAAGAAATGTTTGGAGCAGGAACAGCTGCTGTTATTTCTCCTATTGCAGGTTTTGGTTATAAAGAAGATGATTTTGATTTACCAGTTTTAGAAAATCCATATGCTTCTCAATTAAAAAAATTAATTACTGATATTCAAACAAATAAAACTGAAGACCCTTATGGTTGGAGAGTTATGATTTAATTTTGAATAATATATTACATAAAAAAAACTCACTAATTACTTAGTGAGTTTTTTTATGTTATCTTCTTTTTTTAGAACTTCTTTTTACTTTATTCTTTCTTCTGTTAAAAGGAATTGCATCATCAAATGTATGCTTAACAGGTTTTAAATCTTTTTTCTTTCGCCAAGTTGTGTCACTATTGGGTAATAATCTATTCACTAAATCAGAGCGTCCAACTTTTGTGAGTTTATCTTTAATCCACTTTCTATTTTCTTTTTTGTACCAAAAGAAAAATTTGTGTTGATCAAGTTTTTCTTGACGTGTTTTAGGTGTTCTTACTTCTTTTAAAGTGTAAGGATGATAACCTGAATAGTAAATAACTGTAGCCACTGTCATAGGTGTAGGTGTAAAACCTTGTACTTGTTCTAACTGAAAGCCCATGTCTTTAGTTTCTGCAGCTAGATTTGCCATATCTTCTAATTCGCTTGCAGGATGACTTGATATAAAATAAGGAATCAACTGTAAATTTAGTTTCTTTTTTAAGTTGATTTTATCAAAACGTTCTTTAAACTTATGAAAATAAGTAAACGAAGGTTTACGCATTAATTTTAAAACAGGATCAGAAGTATGCTCTGGAGCCACTTTTAAACGACCTGAAACATGTTTAGTCATTACCTCTTCTGTATAAGCATCTAATTCTTTAGCATCAGCATTTTTATTAAACTCTGGTACTAACATATCATGCCTTATCCCACTTCCAATAAAGGATTTTTTTACTTTTGGATGCTTATCAACTGCTTGATATAACTCTGTAAGTGGTTTATGAGAAGTATCTAGGTTTGAACAAATTACGGGTGATATACAAGAAGGTGCAACACACTTGTCACAAATTTCTTGAACCTTCCCTTTCATTTGATACATATTTGCAGAAGGACCACCAATATCAGATAAATAGCCTTTAAAATCTGGCATATTTGCAACTTTATCTACTTCTTTTAAAATTGACTCTTGACTTCTACTTGCAATAAATTTTCCTTGATGTGCAGAAATCGTACAAAAGCTACAACCACCAAAACATCCTCTATGAATGTTGATGGAAAATTTAATCATTTCAAAAGCAGGTATAGGACCTCTTTTGTCATATTTTGGATGAGGAAGTCTAGTATATGGTAAATCAAAAGAACCATCAATTTCTGCTTCTGTCATTGTTGGAAAAGGAGGATTTATTACCAAAGTCTTGTCTCCAACTTTTTGAAATATTCTTCTTGCTTTTAATTTATTAGACTCTTGCTCTATGACTTTAAAATTAGAGGCAAACGTTTTTTTATCTGCTAAACAAGCTTCATGAGAATTAATTTCTACGTCTTCCCAATTCTTTACTACAGGAATTTTCTCTTCTTTTTCATTGATTAAAACTGCAGTTTGTTTAATATTTTTTAAAGAAGAAAAAGGCACTCCTTTTTGTAATAGTTCTACGATTTCACGTAAAGGCTGTTCACCCATTCCATAAACCAACATATCTGCTTTAGAGGTTTCTAAAATAGTTGGTAATAGTTTATCTGACCAATAATCATAATGAGTAACACGCCTTAAAGAAGCTTCTATACCACCAATTAAAACAGGTACATCTGGAAATTTTTCTTTTAAAATTTTTGAGTAAACAGATGTTGCATAGTCTGGTCTAAACCCTTTGTCTCCATTTGGAGTATAGGCATCTTTATCTCGTCTTTTTTTGCTTGCTGTATAATTAGAAACCATTGGATCCATACAACCACCTGTAGCTGCGAAAAATAATCTTGGTTTTCCTAATTTTTCGAAATCCTGCAAATTATCATTTACACTAGGTTGAGGCACAATTGCTACTCGCAAACCATAACTTTCTAAAATACGACCAATAACAGCGGGTCCAAAAGAAGGATGATCTACATAAGCATCTCCACTAAATAAAATAACATCTAACTCATCCCAACCACGTATTTTTACTTCACGTTTAGTAGTTGGTAACCAATCTGTTAATTGATGTTTTTTTGTTTCTTGCATATTTTGCAAAAATACATCATTTTAAAATGAGAAGTAAAACTATTTAACAACTAAATGAGAAATTTCTTCTAAATCCCAATCAATTACCAAACCCTTTGCTAAACTTTTTGCAATATCAACTCCATACAAGTATTCTGTTAAATACAAAGCTGCTTCAAATGATTTTGCACCTCCAGCAGAAGTAATGTATTTATCATCATGTACAAATAAAACATCTTTTCTAATGTCTAAATCTGGAAAACTAACTCTCATTTTGTCAATATCTGAAGGAAAAGTTGTAGATACTTTACCTTTTAATAATCCAGCTTTAGCTAATACAAAAGCACCATCACAATGACTAGTCATAAAAGTTGCTTCTTTATCTACTTTTTGCACAAAACGTATCATAGCTTCATCTTCTAAATCTGTATCTAAATGATGTTCAGCAGAGGGTATCACTAAAATATCAATTTTAGGCAAAACATCTTTTGTATAATTAAAATCAGGAGTTATTTTCATCCCTTCAAAAGTAGTTATAGGTTCATCTGTATTTGCAACAGTAAATACATTCATTGCTTTTATATTTTCTCTAAAAATAGTATGCTGAAAAATATCAAAAGGTGCAGTTAATTCTGTATTATAGGTTCCATCCATAATTAAAAAAGCAACATTATATCTACCTGAAACTATGTTTTTATACTTATCAACTTTTTGGGTAAGTACTTCATGTTTAATTTCTGTTTTTTTTGATTGACAGCCTAAAATTAAAATCAATACTATTAGAAAAGCATTTTTCATAAATCTATTATTAAAGACATAAAAGTATCAAAATCATTTTAACAATCTTAATCGATAAGTCTTTTTAATATTTTGTAATTTTATGGAAACTACCAAAACTTAATTATGAGAAAAATTTTCTTTATCCTATTTGTAAGCTTATTTGCTTTAACTTCTTGTAAAAAAACAAATGAAACAAAAGATACTTATGTTATTGATAATTATACAAAACAAGAGGTAGACATTGAAATGCGAGATGGAATAAAATTACACACTACCATTTATTCACCAAAAGATACTTCTAAAGAATACCCAATACTAATGCAAAGAACACCTTATAGTTCTAGACCTTATGGAATAGAAATGAGAACTAAAATTGGGCCTAATGTGCATTTAATGAAAGAAGGTAATATTATTGTTTATCAAGATGTTAGAGGTAGATGGATGAGTGAGGGTGTTTATGACAATATGCGTGCGTACATTCCAAATAAAAAAGAAAATGAAAGTGATGAAGTTTCTGACACATATGATACCATTGATTGGCTAGTAAAAAATGTTGAGAATAATAATGGAAAAGTAGGTACTTGGGGTATTTCTTATCCAGGACATTATGCAACAGTCTCTACCATTGATGCTCACCCAGCTTTAAAAGCAGCCTCTCCACAAGCTTGTATAGGTGATTTTTTCTTTGATGATTTTCATCATAATGGAGCTTTTTTATTAAGTTATTTTAGAGCAATTTCTTTATTTGGAACTTATAAAGATACTCCAACAGATTCTGCTTGGTACTCTTTTCCAGAAATGAAAACTCAAGATCAATACCAATTTTTCTTAGACAAAGGTCCTTTAAAAAACCTGAATGAATTTTTTCAATATGATAAATTAGATGTCAATGCAACAGCATCTAAAGAAAAAATTGATGATTTTTTCTGGAAAGAAATCGTAGAACATCCTAATTACGACTCAGTTTGGAAAAGCAAAGGTATTATACAACATATGGATAAAGTTCCAAGCTCTGTAGCTACTATGATTGTTGGTGGTTGGTTTGATGCAGAAGATTTATATGGACCTTTAGAAACTTATAAAGGCATTGAAAAACATGGCAAAGACAATTATAACACCTTAGTTTTTGGACCTTGGGATCATGGAAAATGGGCAAGTTCTGGTGTAAAAAATTATGTTGGTAATTACTATTTTGGAGATTCTATATCATTGAATTATCAAACACAAATAGAAACCAAATTTTTTAATCATTTCTTAAAAGGTGAAGGGAATAAAAATTCAGGTTTACCTGAAGCTTATGTTTTTGATTCTGGAAAACTAGAATGGAAATCTTATGATTCTTGGCCACCTGAAAATGTGGTTAAAGAAGATTGGTTTTTATCTGAAAATCAGAAATTAACTCAAAATTTAACATCGTCATCAAAAATTAATTTTATAAGTGATGTAAAACGTCCTGTGCCCTATTCAGAAGATATTAAAACGGTTTTTACTCCAAGAAAATACATGACAGATGATCAACGTTTTGCAGCTAGAAGGCCAGATGTTTTGGTTTTTGAAACTGATGTTTTATCTGAAGATTATACACTTGCAGGTGATATTTTAGCAAAATTAAAAGTAGCAACTACAGGAACAGCTGCAGATTGGATTGTAAAAGTGATAGATTTACATCCTGCTGATGTAGAAGAAAATAATGAAGGTTTACAAGACCACTTAAAAATGAGTAACTATCATTTAATGGTAAGAAGCGAAGTTTTAAGAGGACGATTTAGAAATAGTTTTGAGAAACCTGAACCTTTTGTACCTAATAAAAAAACAGATGTAAATATTAAATTACAAGATGTTTTCCACACATTTAAAAAAGGGCATAAACTTCAAATTCAAGTTCAAAGTACTTGGTTTCCATTGATAGATTTAAATCCTCAAACTTATGTAGACAATATTTATAAAGCAGATGAAAAAGACTTTAAAACACAGACTCATACTGTGTTTACAGATTCTAAAATCGAATTTTCAGTTTTAAAATAAATGACAAAAATCATATTTTTTTGCATCTTTTCTTTTGTATTTTCGTCTTATTCTCAAGACGTTAAAAAACACAAATGGGAAAACAGGGTACTTTTGGTATTTACTCATATAAAAAATGATGAAATTTTTAATAAACAAATCAGTAATTTATTAAAAGAAAAAAAAGGGTTAACAGAAAGAAAACTCATTATTTATCAATTTGTAAAAGATCAATACTCTATAAATTTTGATTCAAAGTGGCTTTTATCTTCTTTAAAAAAGAGAAAATATAAAGCAGAATCAGAAAACTTTAAAGTAGTTTTAATTGGTTTAGATGGAGGTGTAAAATTAGAACAAACCTCATTTTTATCAACTAAAAAACTATTTACAATAATTGATGGTATGCCAATGAGAAGAAATGAAATAAGAAATAAATAAAAAGAATGAACCAAGATATTATAATTATTGGAGCTGGTTTATCTGGTATTGGAGCAGCATGTCACTTAGAACGTAAAAATAAAAACAAGAGTTATATTATTTTAGAAGCAAGAGAAGAAATTGGTGGTACTTGGAGTTTGTTTAAGTACCCAGGTATTCGTTCAGACTCAGATATGTACACTTTTGGATATTCATTTAAAACTTGGGATAATGACAAATCTTTTGCAGATGCTCCATCAATTTTAAGGTATTTACATCAAGCTACAGAAGAATATAATGTTAAGGAAAAAATTAAATTCAATCAAAAAGTAGTTAGTTATAATTTTGATGAAGAAAATAATTTATGGACACTAAAAACTAAAAATCCTAAAACAAAAGAAGAATTAGAATACACCTCTCAATTTATATTTAACGCAAGTGGTTATTATAATTACGACCATGGTTATACTCCAGAATTTAAAGGTTTAGAAGATTTTAAAGGAACTTTTTTACATCCACAAAAATGGGACACTTCGTTAGATTATAAAAATAAAAAAGTTGTTGTAATTGGAAGTGGAGCTACAGCAGTTACAATAGTACCTAAAATAGCACAAGATGTAGATACTGTAACCATGTTACAAAGAACACCAACTTATATAGCTGCATTGCCTAATAAAGATAAAATTGCAAAATTTATTAAAAGAATTTTACCAAGTAAAATTGCACACACCATAGTTAGAGCAAAAAATATTTTAGCTGATATGATTTTCTATAATCTTTGTAGAAAATACCCAAATACGATGAAGAAATTCATTTTAAAAGGAATTAAAAAAGAATTAGGAAATGATTTTCCTATAGCACCTCACTTTTCGCCAAACTATAGACCTTGGGATCAACGTTTTTGTTTAGTACCAGATGGCGATTTTTTTAAATCCATAAAAAAAGGGAAAGCAAATGTAATTACAGACACCATAGATACTTTTGTTGAGAATGGTATAAAACTATCTTCTGGTAAATTTTTAGAGGCAGATATTATTATTAGTGCTACAGGATTAAAATTATTACCTTTTGGTGGTGCAAAAATTTCTTTAAATAACAAACCTTTTAATATTACAAAACAATTCATTTACAAAGGCTTAATGCTAAGTGAGTTACCTAACTTTTTTGTTTTTGCTGGTTATACAAATGCCTCTTGGACATTAAAAAGTGATTTAACAAGTGAGTATATTTCTAGAGTTTTAAAGTTTATGGAGAAGAACAAACTGAAATCTATAAAAGCAAAAGTTGTTGAAGAAAATTTAGGTGAATTACCACTTATAAATTTAGATTCAGGTTATATACACAGAGCAAAAGATATTTTACCAAAACAAGGAGATAGGTTTCCTTGGAGATTATACCAAAACTATATTTTGGATTATAAAGTTTTAAGAATAAATTCAGTTAGAGATAAGCGCATCGAGTTTAGATAATTCTCATTTTTATAACATGTTTGGACCAAGAATTCCATTAGAAGAAGACGATTTTTATTTAAATGAACAAGGCTTTAAAGTGTTTACAGAAAAGTACCATTTAAAAAGAGGCTATTGTTGTAAAAGCGGCTGTAAACATTGCCCTTATGGTTATGATAAAAAAACAGATTCATTTAAATAAAAATAGTATGATAAAAAGGTTTTTAGTTTTACTTATTGCTATTCAATTTTCAAATTGTGCACAGCAACAAAAAGTAGTAAATACTTTACCTAAAGATAATATATTAACAGAAGAACTTATTAGTAAAGGCATACACCAAGCACTAGTTAATGGTATAAAAAAACAAATTCCAAAATTAATTTGTGAAGATGGGTTTTATAGAAATAAAATAGTTAAAATATCATTAGATAAAGAATTAAAAGATGTAGATAAACGTTTACGTGAAATTGGTTTAAATAATTTAGCAGATGAAGGTGTTAAGGTTTTAAATAGAGCTGCAGAAGATGCTGTAAAAAATGCAACTCCAATTATTGTAAATACTATTAAAGAAATATCTTTTAATGATCCCAAAAACATTCTTTTAGGAGAAAATAATGAAGCAACAAAATACCTAAAAAATAAAACTCGAAAACAACTTCATAAGAGTTTTAAACCTATTGTAAAAAATTCAATTTCTAAAGTTAAGGCAGATATTATTTGGAGCAAATTAATTACAAGATATAATGCTATCCCTTTTGTTAAACAGGTAAATCCAGATTTAACTATTTATGTAACTAACAAAGCATTAGAAGGAATTTATACTATGATAGAAATTGAAGAAAAAGAAGTTCGTACAAAAATATGTCATAGAAATTCTATTTTATTAAGACAGGTTTTTGCTTTACAAGATAAAAAGAGTTTTATAAAATAAAATCGATACAATAAGTGTTCTAAGTACTGCTAACACTTAAAATACTGTATTTCAGTATATTTTTATTTTTGTATTATTTTTTAAATTATATTTACTTACCATTTTTTTAAAAATAATAACCAAATGTAATTATGTATTATCGATCTCAATTTAAAATATATAAAAACCATCTAAGAAAAAGATATGTAGATTTAATAGAAAAATCTAATAATTACAGATATGAAGACGAAAGTAAAAGTGATATAGCTGCATTTAAAGCCATGAAAATACTTGAAAAAATAAATCAAGTAAAATATTTAGACAGAGAAGTTACTGTTTAATATTTCTTCCATTTGTTTCTGCAGCTCTTCTGCTTTTTTAGCAGCTTTTTTAGCATAGTTTTCATCTTTTGAAGCGTAAATAATTCCTCTTGAAGAATTTATTAATAAGCCTACATTTTTAGACAAACCATATTTACAAACTTCTTGTAAATTTCCACCTTGTGCTCCTACACCAGGAACTAATAGAAAAGAATTTGGTATAATTTTTCTAATATCTGCAAAATACTTAGCTTTTGTTGCACCAACAACATACATTAACTGATTCGCATTTTGCCAGGCTTTAGAAGTTTCTAAAACCGTTTTATAAAGTTCTAAATTTTCAACTTTTTTAGTTTGAAAATCAAATGCACCTTCATTTGAAGTTAAAGCTAGCATAATAGTATGTTTATCTTTAAAAGCTAAAAAAGGCTCTACAGAATCTTTACCCATATAAGGTGCAACTGTTACAGAATCAAAAGCTAAATCTTCAAAAAAAGCTTTAGCATACATAGTAGATGTATTACCAATATCACCTCTTTTAGCATCTGCTATTGTAAATATCTCTGGATGATTTTCATTTAGATAATTAATTGTTTTTTCTAAAGATTTCCATCCTTTTATGCCATAAGCTTCGTAAAAAGCTGTATTTGGTTTATATGCTACGCATAAATGATGAGTAGCATCTATAATGGCTTTATTAAATTCGAAAATAGGGTCTTCTTCTTGCAATAAATGCTCAGGTATTTTTTGGAGATCAACATCCAACCCAATACATAAAAAACTTTTTTTTAGATTTATTTGTGATACTAATTCTTGCGTTGTCATTACTTTTACTTCGAGTTACACAAAAGTACTACTTTTAACTTTTAAGCATTGTAAGATATTAGATTTTTAATAGACAGTTATTTTATGAAAAAAATATTCCTCCTTTCAATCATTCTATTTATGAGTTGTAATACAAACAACCCAAAAGAATTTTCAGAAGAAGCATTACAAGATATGGTACTTACTGTTACTAATGAAAAAATGACTTTTAGAGAGGTTTTATATCAAAATAAAGGTAAAACTATTTTAATTGATGTTTGGGCTTCTTGGTGTAAAGATTGTAAAGTTAGTTTACCAGATTTAGAAGAAGTGCAGAAAAATTTTCCAGAGGTTAGTTACGTTTTTTTATCTGTTGATAGAGGCAATACAGCATGGAAAAGAGCCATTGAAAAATACAACTTAAAAGGACAGCATTATAATTTTCCAAAAGGACAAAAAAATGGAGCTTTTGTAGATTTTATAAATTTATGGTGGATACCTAGATATATGGTTATCAATAAAAAAGGAGAAATTACCTTATTTAAAGCTACGAAAATAACAGATAAAAAAATAGTTGAAGCCCTAAAAAAAGGTTAGAAAAATCGTTGTAGTAAGATTTTTAATTTGGTAATTAAACTTAATTTTCTATTTATTAATTTTACATAACTAAAAAAATCTAATCATGAGAAAAAAAATAGTAGCTGGTAACTGGAAGATGAATAATAATGAAACTGAATCTATTCAGCTTATTCAAGGCATAAATGAACAAATTACTGGTGAATCTCTAGATAATACAAGAGTTATTGTTGCACCTTCTTTTGTAAACTTATCTGCATCTTTAAAAGCTTCAGAAAACACACCTATAGAAGTAGTTGCACAAAATATGCATGAAGCAAAAAGTGGAGCATATACAGGTGAAGTATCTGCAGATATGTTAAAAGGTTTAGGTATTAAAACTGTTATTATTGGTCATTCAGAAAGAAGATCATTATTTAATGAAACAGATGAAATTCTTGCAGAAAAATTAAAAGCTGCTATAGATAATGGTTTGGAAGCCATTTTTTGTTTTGGAGAGAAATTAGAAGAAAGAAAATTAGACAACCATTTATTAGAAGTTGGTAGCCAATTAAGAAATTCATTATTTCAATTAAAAGCTGATGATTTTAAAAATATCATTTTAGCATATGAGCCAGTTTGGGCAATTGGAACAGGTGAAACAGCATCTCCAGAGCAAGCTCAAGAAATGCATGCTTTTGTTAGAAATGTTTTAGAAAAAAGATATGGCAAAGAGGTTTCTGAAAATACTTCTATTTTATATGGAGGTAGCGTAAAACCAAATAATGCTGAAGAAATCTTTTCTAAAAAAGACGTTGATGGTGGTTTAATTGGTGGTGCATCTTTAAAAGCAGAAGATTTTTCTGCAATTATAAAAGCAATCTAATATGCCAAAAACTTGGCAAGAAAAATTTAACTCAGCAAAACAGCCTATTGTAAAAACAATAGAAAAAAGATTTGCAGATTTAACAGAAGGCACAAAAATGTTTATTGCATCTCCTAAACTAATAGATGTATATATAAATGAAATACCAGAAGGTGTATCTGTTGATTTAAAAACGATGAGATTAGATTTAGCTATAGAACATCAAGCAGATAATTCTTGCCCAGTAACAACAGTTATATTTTTACGCATTGTATCTGAAGTTGCTTTTGAAAACTATCAAAAAACTAACAACTTAACCTCAATTACTCCTTTTTGGAGAGTTGTTGATACAAAAATGCCAATAGCAAAAAAATTAAGTTGTGGAATTGATTTTATTAATAATCAAAGAAAAAAAGAAGGATTATCTTAATGGATAAAATTTATATAGAATATCAATTTAAAATTAACCCAAAAGATCCTGCAACAGAAATCTTAATTGCTGAATTGGGTAACTTAAACTTCGAAAGTTTTGTAGAAACTGAAGAAGGATTAACAGCATACATACAAAAAGAAGACTGGCATACTAATTTATTAGACGAAGTTTTTATTCTTCAATCTAAAGAATTTAATATTGTTGCTGAGTATAGTGAAATGGCTCAAACTAACTGGAATGCAGAATGGGAAAAAAATTTTAATCCCATTATAGTTGATGATTTAGTAAGTATTAGAGCTCCTTTTCATAACAATCCAAATGTAAAATACGATATTGTTATAGAACCAAAAATGAGTTTTGGCACAGGTCATCATGAAACTACATATATGATGGTTCAGCATCTTTTACAATTAAAATTAGAAAATAAAAAAGTATTAGATATGGGTTGTGGTACTGGTATTTTAGCAATTTTTGCTGAAATGAAAGGTGCTAAACCTATAGATGCTATTGATATTGACAATTGGTGTTATCTTAATTCAATAGAAAATGCAGAAAGAAATAATTGCAATTCTATTTTTGTTTATGAAGGAGATGCATCTCTTTTAAAAAACAAGAATTATGATGTAATTATAGCTAATATCAACAGAAATATATTACTTAACGACATAAAAATTTATGCTAATTGTTTATCAAGTGGAGGAATTCTTTTGTTAAGTGGTTTTTATAAAGAAGATTTTACTATTATAAATAAAGAAGCTGAAAATCAAAAACTTAAACTTGATGGTGAGCTTATTAAAAATAATTGGATGTCTTTAAAATTTGTAAAACAATAAAAAATATTCTTTATTTTTGTAGTATGAGTACAAAAGAGAAAATACAAGAAGATTTAGATATTCTTGAACAAGAAACACATCAGCATGAAATTGTTTTACATAATGATGATGTAAATACTTTTGATTTTGTAATCGAATCTTTAATTAATGTTTGCGACCACACATTAGAGCAAGCAGAACAGTGTACTATTTTAGTCCATTATAAAGGAAAGTGTACTGTAAAATCTGGCGAATATAAAGATTTAGAACCAAGATGTTCTAAACTTTTACAATTAGGTTTGTCAGCAGAATTAGTTTAATCTTTATGGAAAATATTTTAAAGTACTACCAGTTTTCTGCATTTAAAAAAGACGAATCTGGTATTTTTAGTGGAAATGAAATTTCTTATTCCATTTTAAACGACACACACTTTTTAATTTTTGAAAAAGAAAAAGAAATATTTAACTTATACGTTACTAGATATACTTTTAAAAAAGATATAGGCATTAATAAACCTGAAATTATTGAAACTCTAGTTAATAATTACGATAAGAGTAAGCCAGAACACAGAATAATTTTAAAACAATATTTTCAATAATATTTAATGTAAAGATTTTTTATCTTCAAAATTTATATCCTCAGGCATTATAAATTCTTTAATCATACCATATACTAAAGTATCTTTATTATCATTTATATCTCGCCATTTAATAGACTTAACATATATTAGTTTACCATCTTTATCAATAGTTTCTTCTATAGTTTCTAACTCTTTTCCTGTTATAGATACTGACATATCTTTTTCATTATATTTTTGTCCATAAATAGGTCCAAAATTTTCAAAATTATTTTTACATATTTGCTCATATTTATCGTAATTAAAAAGATGTCCAATTCTATTTACATATTCTGGATTGACATATTTCATGATAAATTCATTACCCTGTTTTATTTTTTGCCAAACAGGTTGAGGAAAGTTTTCATAATTTCGATTAAAAATAACCATGTTTCTTGTTAAGCTTTCATTTCTTTCTTTAAGAGTAGCAAAATCAATTTTTATTTTTTGATTTTCTGTTCTTAAAAAAATATGTAGAAACAGTTAAAAACAACAAAGACACATAAGTAATAACCTTATGTTTTTTTTCTAAGTTTGAAACTATAAATAAAAAATTTCTAGATCTTTTTTTTATATCTCTCATTATATCTAGAATTATTTATTTATAGGTATAATTTCTTTTACCATACCATATACCATAGTATCTTTATTATCTTTTATATCTCTCCATTTAACTACTTTTAAATCTAGGCTTTTACCAGATTTATCTTTAAATCTTTCTATGCTTTCTAGTTTACTACCTAATACTGAAACAGCAACATCATTCTCATAATAAATTTGCACTATACTTTTTGGGAATAATTGAAAATTATTTTTCCCCATAATTTCAAATTCATCATAATTAAAATCATGTCCAAATAGTTTTACATATTTAGGGTTAACATATTGAATAATAAATTGGTTTCCTCTTTTAACTTTTTGCCAAACAGAAAGTGGAAAATTTTCGTAACTACTATTAAAAAATAAGCATGTTCTTTTTTAAACTAATATTTTTTTCTATAAGACTTGCAAATCCAATTTTTAATTGTTCATTATCAGATCTAAGAAAATATGTTGATATTGATAATAGTAATAAAGAAGCATAAGTAATAACTTTATGTTTTTTTTCTAAAATAGAAAGTTTAACCAATAAGTTTCTACCAAAATTATTCATAGCTGTATAATTTTAGGTTACAAATTGTTAAATTAAAATCTAAACTTGAAATTAATACAACAAATAGACATCTTCTAAAGTTAGAATGAATTGAAGTATTAGTAAGTTTTCTGTCCATAGTTTGGGGGAATTGGAATTCAAAACACTAAATTGAATGAAAATCAACTTAACCAAAAATAAAAATTAAATATTACTATAACAAACATTTGTGTCACATAGTTAAAATAAGGCATTAAATAGAAAAAATATAAATCAAAAAAAACTCATCTAAAAATATAGATGAGTTTTTGTGACCGCGACAGGATTCAAACCTGTAACCTTCTGAGCCGTAATCAGATGCGCTATTCAGTTGCGCCACGCGGCCTTAAAGCGGGTGCAAATATAACTTCATTTTTTTAAAAATGGAAATCTGATTAACATTTTATGCTCTAATTTTTAACTCATAAGCTTTTATAATTTTTAAGGCTTTGTCTAAATCTGATGAATGCACGTGTACTTCAACTGAATTATCTGGAGACCCAAACCCAGCTAACCTAGAAGATTCAACCCTATCTTTAACTAAATAGGTAATAGATTCCTCATCTAGTATTTTTGTAAGTCCTTTTACAATGATACTATTATCTGTAAATAATTTTGAATATTCCATAATTTTAATCTAATGATTGTTTTGTTACGTAAGCTCTAAATGCAATTATTGCCAATTGCATTTTAGATGCTTTAGTAATGTCTAGTTTTTGTTTAGTGAACGATGGCAAAATAATTTTATTCACTTTAGCCAAAACTTTAAAAAAACCTTTTTTCATTTAGTTTGATTTATAATCAAATTTAATGAAAATATTCTTTTTCTTTTTTCTATATCAATTATCCCATAAATAATAAAAATTAAAATAAAATCATGTATAGAATTCCAGTAATAAATTTCATGATTTTTAAGGCTACAATAAGCATAGTTAATAGTTTTAAAAGTTAATATTTTGTTTGTTAATAATAAATTGTTTCAGCAATATTTAAGAATATTTTTATTCCACCAAATTTTATAAATCAAAATAATTATATTGATTTAACTATTGTAACTAAAAAAATAATAATAGTTATAATATTTAACTATTAATCCTTTATTTAAGTTTATAATTATTACCATATATGCTATTTATTATTTAATTATGAAATAAAGTAAAGACAATAAATACGCTATTTTTTAAAAACAAAGGAAAAATGATTTTAGAAAAGACAATTTATTAGCTTTTCATCTTTTTTGGACTTTTAAAAAATCTTAAAACTGTATCTTTACACTAAATTTTTTTTATGAATTTTTTATTAATTTTTGGTGGTTTAATATTATTAATCTTAGGAGGTAATTGGCTATTAAAATCTGCTGTTGCTTTATCTTTAAAATTAGAAATTCCAAAAATTATTATTGGTATGACAGTGGTTTCTTTAGCAACTTCTGCACCAGAACTTATTGTAAGTATAAATGCTGCATTGAATAACTCTTCTGATTTAGCTTTAGGAAATGTAATAGGGTCTAATGTTGCAAATTTGGGTTTTGTTCTTGGAGTTACGCTACTTTTTGGTAAAATTGAAGTACAACATGGATTTTACAAAGTAGACTGGCCAATAATGATTATAGCATCATCATTACTCTTTTTCTTTTTAAAAAGTGGTAAAGTAATCACCCAAATAGAAGGTATTATATTATTTACTTTTTTGGTTTTATTTTTAATATATCTTTTAAAGTTTCAGAAAAAAGCAGTAATAGACGAAATGCCTGAAGACGATGAATTACTTCCTAGTATTAAAATTTTTACATATTTAGTTGTTGGTGGTTTAGGTTTATGGGGAGGTTCTGAACTTTTAATAAAGGGTGCTACAAACTTAGCATTAGATTTTGGAGTAACAGAAAGAGTTATAGCAGTAACAGTTGTATCTGTAGGTACAAGCATCCCTGAATTAGCAGCCTCGTTAATAGCCATTATTAAGAAAGAAAAAGCAATTTCTTTGGGAAATTTAGTGGGTTCTAATATCTTTAATATATTAGCTGTTTTAGGGATAACTTCAATTATTACTCCTATACCAGTTGTAGATGAAAGACTATTATCTAATGATATTTTTTGGATGTTAGGTATTTCATTTTTAATTCTTCCATTGGTTTTTATTCCAAAAGGACTTAGACTTAACTGGAAAGATGGTATTATCTTATTAACTTGTTACGGTTTTTTTATTTACCAAACGCTGTAAAACTTCATTACTAGCGCTTTTTTCTTTCTTAAGCATTAATAAAAGAATAAAGAGTACTACTACACCAAGCATTGCAAAAATGGCCATTAAACTCCACGTAAATGTATATCCATATTCATCAATAAGTAACATACCAACATTATGACAAAAGATATTAGCTAAAGAAAATGATATGGCATACATGGCCATATATTGTCCTTGATTTCCTTTTTTACCACGTTCAATTGCAAAAGCATTAGAAAAAGGAAATGCAACCATTTCACCAATAGTCATTAACAACATACCTACAACCAATATACCAACCCAAGAGGTTGTATTTAAAGCAATAAAACTAAAAGATAATAACAGCAAACCTATTAACACCAGTTTTATTTTAGACTTCTTTTTGTTTTCTAACCAACTGATTAATGGCATTTCAAAAACAAAAATAAAAAAGCCATTAAAGCCCATTAATAATCCAATCTCAAATTCAGATAAAAAACGAGCGTCTTTGTAATATAAAGGCATTGTAGAAAAGTATTGCATAAATGTAAAACCAAAAATAAACATGGCTACAAAAAAGACCCAAAATAGTTTATCTTTATAAACTGAAATAGGCTTCTCTACTTTTACCTCATCTAAAGTCTTAGCTTTTTTAGGATGTAATACTTGAACTAAAAGAATTGCAGCTAATACACAAGTAATACCATCAACCCAAAATAGAGATTGATAACCAATACCTGTAATAATTAAGCCTCCAATTGCAGGACCAGCTGAAAAACCTAAGTTAATAGCTAAACGAATTAAAGTTACTGAACGCGTTTTGTTTTCTGGTTTACTGTAAGCACTTAATGCCACAAACATAGCAGGTCTAAAAGTATCTGCAGCCAACATAACCAGTAAAATACCAAAACAAAAACCGTAAAAAGAAGTTATATATTGTAAAGAAAAAAATAAGATTCCTGTTAAAAAAAGGCTTACAAACATTACTTTATAATAACCTATAACATCTGTTAATTTACCTCCCAACCAAGTTCCAATTAAAGATCCAACACCCCAGAAAGACATAACAATACCAACTTCAGGCATTGAAAAACCTAAACTTTTATTTAAATAAAGTGATAGAAAAGGAATCACCATAGTTCCTGCTCTATTTATTAAAGTGATTAAAGATAACCACCAAACTTCTCTAGAGAGACCTTTAAAAGTGTTTATGTAATTATTAAATAGTTTTTTCATAATTTGATTGATACCACAAAAATAAAAAGTCCAACTTCATTGTTGGACTTTTTTATATTGTTAGATTTTATATAGATATTATCAAAACACATTTACAAACCAACATTTGTGTTTAATACACAAAATTTGAGATGTATAAAAGGTGTTTATTTTCATGATTATGTAATTGACGAGATAAAACTAAAGAAAATAATTGAAAGTTGTATTTTTGATTTTAAATCTCTTATATGAAAAACGTTTTATCATTTTTATTTATATTCTTATTAATTTCATGTAATTCTAATGGTAAAAGGCCATTATTAGGAGAGACTGAATATCAACAAAAATTAAATGCGAGTTATAAAGATGCTACAACCTCGCCTTTAAAAAAGAAAGATTTAAAAAACTTTAATGGATTAGATTTTTTTGCTGTTGATTCTAGTTTTATAGTAACTGCAAACTTAACAAGGATAGAAAATGCACCAGTTTTTGAGATGGCAACTACAACAGATAGAAAACCTCTTTACAAAGAATATGGTTTATTAAGATTCAATATAAATGGTCAAGATTTAGAATTAACTATTTACCAAAGTCAAGATGACTTAAGAGATGAAAAATACAAAGACTATCTGTTTTTACCTTTTACAGATAACACCTCTGGAAATGAATCTTATGGTGGAGGACGTTATATGGATGTTATGATAACTGATATTAAAGATGATAACACAATTGAATTGAATTTTAACAATACTTACAATCCTTATTGCGCTTATAATGATGATTATTCTTGCCCATTAACACCAAGAAAAAATCACTTAGATATTGAAATAAAAGCAGGAATTAAAGCATTTAAAAAGAATTAAGGATTTAAAGAAATACTACCTTTTAAATCTAATTCTATTGCTTTTTCTAATGATTTTAAATGTACTTCTCTAACTTTTAATTTGGTTTCAGCATGTGCTTTTTTATTTACTTGAGCAAACATGTTAGCTATCTTAATTGCGGTTGGTAAGAGTAAATCTTGTGGCACAATAGTATCTAAAAATCCAGCTTTAACCGCATTTGTTGGATCAAATATTTCACCATTATTTACACTTCTATTTAGGTAAACTTCAGATAAGCGAGATTTTGCTATGGCTATACCTGCATAATGCATTGTCATACCAATTAATACTTCATTTAATCCTATTTTAAAATCACCTTCTGTACCAATTCTATAGTCTGTAGATAAAAGCAAAAAGGCTCCTTTAGCAATTGCATGACCATTACATGCTGCAATAATTGGCATAGGAAAAGATAACATTCGTAAAGACAAGTTAGAGCCTTTGGTAACTAATTCTAATGCAGATTTAGGAGACTCTTTCATTACCTTTAAATCAAAACCACCAGAAAATATACCTGGAGTTCCT
>Ga0228636_1000095_pt1 | contig 23536 bp, 16 predicted proteins | sample 45DmetaG_FD_182709 | JGI IMG/M metagenome (GOLD analysis project Ga0228636, IMG submission 182709) | Seawater microbial communities from Monterey Bay, California, United States - 45D | ecosystem: Environmental > Aquatic > Marine > Coastal | place: USA: California | collected 2016-11-03 | reverse complement strand
TATACTTTCTGGTTTTCCTAAAGTAGATAATGCAGCAAAAATGGGGTAAATACCAATATCTAATAAAGAACCACCACCTAATTTTTTTTTAAATAATCTACTTTCAGTATTGTAGGCCGTGTAAAAACCAAAATCTGCTTTTAATTGTTTTAGCTTGCCATATTTGTTTGACTTTACTAACGCTATAACAAATTGGTAATGTGGTAAAAAATAGGTCCATAAAGCTTCCATTAACAACACTTTATTTTCTTTAGCACAAGCAATCATCTCTTCTACTTCTTGTAGATTCATAGCAAAAGGTTTTTCGCACAACACTGCTTTTTTATGCTGCAAACACAGTATAGTATGTGGCTTATGAAAAGCATGAGGTGTAGCTATATACACAGCATCTACTGAAGTATCTTTTGCTAAATCTTCATAAGAACTATAGGCTTTAGTAGCTTTATATTGTGCTTTAAATTCTTTAGATTTTAAAGCATTTCTAGAAGCTACTGCATACAACTCTACATCTTGAACTTTTGCTAAATCTGAAGCAAATTTATGAGCAATTTTACCTAAACCTAAAATTCCCCATTTTATAATTTTAGCCATTTGTTAATATTTGTTTTCTTTTAAAAGATTGTAGTAAAACAGCAATACTCATTACTAAAATACAACCTAATAAATTTAACCATAAATAGGGCAATACATCTAAATACCAGGTAATAATAATTATGGTTTGAGTTATAATTGCAGCAATAAATACTGCATTACCTTTTACATATTTTATGAAAAATGCTAGTAGAAAAATACCTAACACATTACCATAAAAAATAGAACCTATAATATTTACCAACTGAATTAAATTATCAAACAAATTGGCAATACAAGCAACCAAAATAGCTAAAATACCCCAAGCTAAAGTAAACCACTTAGAAGCTTTTACGTAATGTGCTTCAGACTTTTCTTCTTTTATATTTCGTTTGTATAAATCCATAGCAGTTGTACTTGCTAATGCATTTAGTTCTGAGGCTGTAGAAGACATGGCTGCAGATAATATAACCGCCAACAATAAACCAATTAAACCTCTAGGTAAATTGTTAAGAATAAAATGAATAAACACATAATCTTTATCATTAGACTCTAACTTTTCTATCGCTGTTTCATCAATCTTATCAATAATTACTCTTGCAGATTCTTTAAGTTCTAAATCGCGTTTGTTTAACGCTTGTATTTGTGTTCTTTCATTATCTTGAAAACCATCTACCAATAATATCTTTTTCTTGTTTTCTATCTCAATATGTTCTGTTTCTAGACTTTTATATTGTTCTGCATACACAGAGTTTGCAACTTCATCTTTTACTTTTGGATTAAAATTTAAAGGTGATGCATTAAATTGATAAAACACAAAAACCATAACCCCTACTAACAAAATAAAGAATTGCATAGGTACTTTTAACAAGCCATTAAAAATTAAACCTAATTGACTTTCTCTAACAGATTTACCAGACAAATAACGCTGCACTTGACTTTGATCTGTACCAAAATAAGATAGCATTAAAAAAGTACCCCCTATAAAACCTGTCCAAACTGTATATCTGTTATTTAAATCGAAAGAAAAATCTAGCACTTGCATCTTATCACTAGCACCAGCAATAGTTAAGGCTTTAGAGAATGTAATATCTTCTGGCAACTGACTCAAAATCATAAAAAATGCAATTAGCATTCCTAAAAAAATGACAATCATTTGTTGTTTTTGAGTAACATTTACGGCTTTTGTACCTCCAGAAACTGTATAAATAATTACTAAAAAACCAATGATGATATTTAGTGATAATAAATCCCAACCTAATACTGCACTTAAAATAATAGCTGGTGCAAAAATGGTTATACCTGCTGCTAATCCTCTTTGAATTAAAAATAAAAAAGCTGTTAATGTTCTGGTTTTAGCATCAAACCTACCTTCTAGAAATTCGTAGGCTGTATACACTTTTAACTTGTGGTAAATAGGTATAAAAACTACACAAATAATAACCATTGCAATAGGCAACCCAAAATAGAATTGCACAAAACCCATACCACTATGAAAAGCTTGACCTGGAGTTGACAAGAACGTAATTGCACTAGCTTGAGTAGCCATAACAGACAAACCAATGGTCCACCATTTTGTATCATTACCACCCTTTATATAATCTGTAACATTAGAATTTTTACGTGTTACATAAGTACCATAAACCACGATAAACAATAAGGTTATCGATAATATTATCCAATCTATTTCATGTAATTTACTGGCTATTTCCATAGATTAATTGGTAAAATGATTGGTAATTAAGTAAAATGCAATTAAGTAAATAACATTAGCCACCAAAACAATGGTATATTCTTTTTTCCAAGTATATTTTTCTGGTTTCATTATTTGTTAATTTCTGGTTTTACTTCAATTTTTTCTTTACCCACAGAAAGCATGTTCGCAAATAATTTATAAGCCCCTGAAACACCTGCAGGTAATTCTCTAAAGAAACTTAAGCCTGTGTAGATGTAATTTCCTTTTCCATATTTAGCTATTAGTAAACTACCCATCTTTGGAGTTTCGCCTTTATCATTCATAGCAAAAACATGGGTGTATTGCTCACTCCAAATATTTGGAAAATACAAACCTCTTTCTTGAACCCAACCTTTATAATCTGTCTCTGTAATTTTATTCGGAAAATTTAACAAAGAATTATCTGGATCTAAAACTGTTATTTCTGCATTTTCATCTGTAACTCTATCTATAGATAATTTTAAGGTGTAAGGTGCTTGTACATCTACATTTCTATTGGTATTGTACTGCACAATCATATTACCCCCTTCTTTTACATAATCTAATAAAAACTTCTGCTTAAACTTTAGTTCTTTTACCACATTATAGGCACGAATACCCACAACAATAGCATCGTATTTTTTTAAATTACTTTCGTTAATCTCTGAAGGATTTATAGCTACAACTGTATATCCTATTTGTCTTAAACTTTCTGGCACAACATCTCCAGCACCTTTAATATAGCCAATATTATTACCAATTTTTTGAATGTTTAAACGAACAATTTTGGCTTTAGATTTAAGTAAAACAGACTGTTTTGGAATATGATTGTAATTAATTTCTACTAATTCTTTTGTGTATTGTTTTGCACCAACAGAAGCTACAACTTCTAAAGTGCCTTCAGATTCATTTTTTGGAGGAGTTACTGTAAAAATAACTTTTTGAATATCTTTTCTTTGTGCAATATTAAAAGGAATAAATTCAGGTGATACTTGCCAACCTTTAGGTGCTTTTAAACGGACTTCTCCATTAATATAATTAGCTCCTGCCCTAACTTGTACCTCTACTTTTTTAGCAACACTATCAGAAAAAATAAGTACTTTATTTTTTAATCTTATAGTTACTTTTGGTAAAATTTCGAAAGGTTCATAAATTTCCCCTTTATCACGTTCTGCATATCTTATAACCATATTTTTAGTAATGGTTACAGGTACATTATTTATGATTAAATCAAAATCTACTTTAGTTTGTTTTTCAGTTTCTGGCTTACCAATTAATTTTTGATTATCGACTTTATACATTCCTAAAGACCATTCTTCTTTTAACCAATATGGGTCAGAAAATTGATTTGTTTCTAACTGTAAACTTTCTTTAAAATTAACTCTTTTATTAGGCTCTAAGTCTACCCCTTTAAATACCTTTTTATTATTAATTTTTGATGTGATAGAAATTAATTTTACTAGAGTTTCATTTCTATTTAAAACCTCAATATTCACATTAATTTTAGAATTTGGTATGGCAAATGAACTTTCTGCAGAAACCTCTAAATATAAACCTGAACAAGCTTCAATAATTTCTAAAATTTGCTTCTTTTTGATGGCTTTCCAATAATCATCATCTAATTCATTAATTAATTGATAAGCATCTAGTAGTTTTGGTAAATGTTTAGAAGGATTTACAAAATCGAAATTCTCTTCTACATCATATAAAATGTCTCCAATTTTTCCTCCACCCTCAATACGATTCCAAGTAGTATTAATTCCAGAAAAAATATCGTTTTTATCTTTTAGTGCATCACCTTTTAAAAACTCTAGGTATTCGTCTTGAGAACCTCTTGTAGATAATCTACCAAAACCTTGACATAAATGTTGACTACTTGCTATGGAAGCTAACTCGTTATTAGATAACCCTTTTAAAGGATAATACACACCCACGTCTAACTTTGTAAAGTCTTTAGAAGCTTCTAGAAACTGAGCTCTATCTCTAAAAAACCAAGAAGAAGTATTAAAAAATAAACGCTTTGGTTGCCATGTTTTGGTGAAAGCTAATTGACTTTTAAATTGGGTTGAGTCTCCTACTTTATCAAAAGCTTCTAAACTTAATATAGCAGAACTTGTATGATGACCATGTGTAGAACCAGGAGTTCTATGATTAAATCTATTTATAATTACATCTGGCTTAAAAGTTCTAATTGCCCAAACAACATCACTTAATACTTTTTCTTTATCCCAAATTTTTAATGTTTCATCTGGATGTTTAGAATACCCAAAATCATTTGCTCTAGTAAACATTTGTTCTCCACCATCAACTCGTCTTGCAGCTAATAATTCTTGTGTTCTTATAACACCTAATAATTCTCTTATTTCTGGACCAATTAAATTTTGCCCTCCATCTCCTCTCGTTAAAGACAAATAACCAGTTCTTGCTTTTGTGTTATTTGCTAAATATGCTATGAGCCTTGTATTCTCGTCATCTGGATGAGCTGCTATATATAAAGCTGTACCTAAAAAATTTAGTTTTTGTACTTTTTCGTAAATCTGATTAGAGGCTAACTTTTGAGGCTTTTGAGCCAAACTTGATATAGAAATCAATAAAAATGAAAGGGTAAAAAAATATATTTTTTTCATTTGATTGGTTTAATAAGTAGTAACAAAAGTAACTTTTTTAAAGTCGAAATAGTGGCTTTAACATAATTATAACGTTTCTGTTTCATCAACAAAATGCTCATAACCTGTTAATAAATTAATTTTAAAAATCACTTATTAAACCTATATTTGTAATACTAATTTATAGAAATAAAAATCAATGAAATTTATTGTATCTAGTTCGCAATTGCTAAAACAGTTACAAGTTTTAGGTGGCGTAATAAACAACAACAACACACTACCTATTTTAGACAACTTTTTGTTTGAACTATCTGAAAATCAATTAAAAGTTTCTGCATCAGATTTAGAAACTACTATGAGTTCTGTAGTTGATGTAGAGAGTGATAGTTCTGGATCTATAGCAGTTTCTGCACGTTTATTATTAGATACTTTAAAAACTTTTCCTGACCAACCTTTAACGTTTAAAACAGAAGGTGATAGCACAATAGAAATAAGTTCTGACCAAGGTAAATATGATATGGCTTATTTTGGAGGAGATGAATTTCCAAAAGCTGTAAGTTTACCAAGTCCGAGTAAAACAGTAGTACCAGCTCACATTTTAGGTACTGCAATTTCTAAAACAATTTTTGCTGCAGGTAATGATGATTTGCGCCCAGTAATGAGTGGTGTATTTTTTCAGTTTAGTTCTCAAAGCTTAACTTTTGTTGCAACTGATGCACATAAATTAGTAAAATACTCTAGAACAGATGTTACTGCAGACCAAACAGCAGAATTTATTATGCCCAAAAAACCTTTAAATTTATTAAAAGGTATTTTAGGGGGTTCTGAAAGTGAAGTTACTATTGAATACAATGATGCTAATGCTAAGTTTACTTTTGATAATATAGTTTTAGTATGTAGATTAATTGATGGTAAATATCCAAATTACGAAGCTGTAATTCCTAAAGAAAATCCAAACAAATTAACAGTAGACAGAGCTTCTTTTTTAAACTCTGTAAGACGTGTTTCTATTTTCTCTAGTAAAACTACACACCAAATTCGTTTAAAAATGGCAGGAACAGAATTAAATATTTCTGCTGAAGATTTAGATTTTGCAAATAAAGCTGACGAACGTTTAAGCTGCGATTATCAAGGAGATGATATGCAAATTGGCTTTAACTCACGTTTTTTAAGTGAAATGTTAAACAACTTAAACTCTAACGAAGTTTTAATTGAAATGAGTTTACCAAACAGAGCAGGTATTTTAACTCCAATTGATGGCACAGATGAAGGAGAGAAAGTAACGATGTTAGTAATGCCAGTTATGTTAAATAATTAATTTTATATAACCAATATAAATAGTAAAAACCACAACTTTTTAGTTGTGGTTTTTTTTTATTTCAGTAATTTAAAAATAAAAGAATTTTTATCAAGGCCAATTCAATCTTTTTTTTACTTTTACTCTAATCAGTTAACCACTTTAATGAAAATACATTTTGCTATTGCATTGTTTTTTTCAATGTCAATATATTCGCAAGTTTCTAATGAAACCAAAGCTGCCTATAATTTATATGATGAAATTATAGGACTTGAAAACACAGCTTTAAGTTATGGTAAATATTACTCAGAAAAATATAGAACGCTTGATAACAATCATCAATATTTTGTAAAAAATGATTTTGTAAAAGGTAATGTTACTTATCAAAATAAAACCTTCTACAATGTCTACTTAAAATACAATACCTCTGAAGATCTATTAATTGTAATAAACAAAAATCAAATTGCATTAGAGAATGCTTTAGTTAGCAATTTTGAATTGTATGAAAAAGATTTTATAAACTCAGAAACACTTGGTTACTTAGAAGTCATTTACAAAAACGAACAATTTATTTTTTTTAAAAAAAATAAAAAAAATAAACGCAAAAAATTAAATGAGTCTTTTGTGTACTATAAATTTTTAGACAAAAACACTTACTATCTTAAAATTGATGTCAATTATTATGAAGTTGAAAATAAAAAAGATGTCATCAATCATTTTCCTGAACTAAAAAAGTTAATTATCAATACCTATAAAACAAATAAGAAATTATATAGAACTAATACAGATTCATTTTATAAGTTATTAGGAAATGTAATTTCTAAACACATAAAAAACAAGATATGAAAAAGTGTATCTTATTAGTTTTGTGTGTTTTTACATTACAAATTCAATCACAAAATAAAGAAGATTTAATATCTATTTCTTTTACAGAAAATACTTTAAAAGAGGTTTTTACTTTATTAGAAAACAAAACTTCCTTTCAATTTTTCTATATAGATTCTTGGTTAGAAGATGATAAGCTTACCAAAGAATTTAAAAATAAAAACATCGAATTTATTTTAAAAGATATTTTAAGAAAAACATCTTTAAACTTTACAATTATCGATGCTAAAAAAATTATTTTAACGAAAGGAAATTTAATTCATAAAACACTTTATGAAGAAAAAAATGAACTAATTGTTGAAGAAGATTTAGAAAGACCTATTTATATAGAAAATGTAGTTGATGAAAATAAAAAAACTATAATTATTGGTAAACAAACAGTAGGTAATAAAAAGAAAAGCTATACCATAAAGGGTATTGTAAAAAATAAACAAACTAAAAATCCTGTAGAAGGCGTTGTTGTTTTAGAAAGAAATAAGAAAATATCATCTACAACAGATTCTAAAGGCATGTTTTCTTTAGAATTACCTTATGGAAAAAACACTATAGAAACACTTTTATTGGGTTTTACACCAAGCTCTAAAAACTTAATTGTGTTTGGTGATGGATCTATAAACCTAACTTTAAATGAAGAATCTGAAATGTTAGATGAATTGGTTATTAAAACCAAAAAAGAAAGTAATGTAAAAGAAGTAATATCTGGTATTACACAAATAAACATTGAAGAAATAAAAAATATTCCTCAAGTTTTAGGTGAAAGAGATATTTTAAAAGTTGCTACCACTTTACCTGGTATTAAGTCTGCAGGTGAAGGTGCAGAAGGCGTAAATGTTAGAGGTGGAAAAGTAGACCAAAATTTATTTTTACTAGACGAAAGTGTTATGTATAATCCTGCACATTTTTTAGGTTTATTTTCTGCAATAAATCCTTTTACCACCAGCGATTTAAAAGTTTATAAAGGAAATATACCTGCAGAATTTGGTGGTAGAATTTCTTCGGTTTTTGATATCGAAACAAAAGATGCAGATACCGAAAAATTTAAAGGAGAAGCTTCAATAGGTGTAGTTACTAGTAATGTAAGCCTAGAAATACCTATTGTAAAAAAGAAATCTGGATTATTAGTTGGTTTTAGAAGTACATATTCTAACTGGGTCTTAAAATCTTTAAACGATAAATCTTTAAATAATAGTAGTGCATCTTTTTTTGATGTTATCGCAAAATATAATCATCAATTTAATGAAAAAAACAGGTTAAAAATTACGGCTTATCATAGCAATGATGATTTTAGAATTGCATCAGACACTACAAACACATATGGTAATACATTAGCATCTATTAATTGGTCTCATAAGTTTAATGATAAAAATCATGGAAACTTAATACTATCATCTAGTAATTATGCTTTTAACATTAATTACAATAGTATTGGAAATAACAATTTTGATTTAAAATACACTATAAATGAAATTGGTGCAAAACTAAAAATGCATTATTCTCATTCAAAAAAACATAGTTTTGATTATGGCATTTCTTCAAAATTATATAATGTTTCTCCAGGAAGACTTTCACCATCAGACAATAACTCTATAATAACACCAATTACTATAGAAGATGAAAGAGGATTAGAAAGTGCTGTTTTTATCTCAGATAATTTTACAGTAAACAAAAAATTATCATTTAACTTAGGTTTACGCTACTCTGTTTATTTAGGTCTAGGAGAATCTACGCAACGATATTATGCAGATAATTCACCAACAACAGATGCTAATCTTATAAATTCTGAACAATTTAAAAATAATCAAATATATCAGACATATCAAGGATTAGAATATCGTTTTTCGGGTAGATATTTTTTAAATCCAGAGTTGTCTTTAAAAGCTAGTTTAAACAGATCTTTTCAATTTATTCACAGATTAAGCAACAACACTACTGCATCTCCTACAGATGCATGGAAACTATCTGACTTAAATATTAAACCTCAAGAAGGGATACAAGTTTCATTAGGAATATTTAAAAATATTAATGTTAACGAATATGAGTTAAGTATTGAATCTTATTATAAAGATTATAAAAATGTTTTAGACTATAAAGTTGGAGCCGAGTTTTTATTGAATGAAAGAATAGAAACTCAAGTTTTACAAGGACCTGGAAAATCTTATGGTATTGAGTTTTTAGCTAAGAAAAATGTTGGTAGATTAAATGGTTGGATAGGTTATAGCTACTCTAGATCTTTTATAAAATTAGATAGTCCTTTTGATGAAGAACGTGTAAATAATGGCGAGTTTTTTCCTACTAATTTTGACAAACCTCACGATTTTAATTTAATCGCTAATTATAAATTAACTAAAAGATTTAGTTTGTCTAGTAACTTTACTTATCAAACAGGAAGACCCATTACCTACCCTACAGGAAAATATATTTATCAAGGTAATGAGTATGTTTTATATAGTGATAGAAACCAATATAGAATACCAGATTACTTTAGATTAGATATTGGGTTAAACATAGAAGGCAATCATAAAATTAAGAAATTTGCTCATAGTTTCTGGAATATCTCTGTGTATAATATTTTGGGGAGAAATAATCCTTTTGCTGTATTTTTTGCAACTGAAAACGGAACTGTAAAAGCTTATCAAAGCTCTATATTTTCTTCTCCTATACCAACAATTACTTATAATTTTAAATTCTAAAAATGATGAAATTACTAAAAAAACATCTTATGAAATTTCTGTTTTTAGTTACCTTTTTGGGTTGTGTAGAACCTATTGCTATAGAAACTATTAGCTATGATAACTTTTTAGTAGTAGAAGCTACCATTACAAATGAATTAAAAAAACATACTGTAAAGCTTTCTAGAACTTTTGAAATAGATAAAACTGATTTTAATGCAGAAACAGGTGCACAAATTATAGTATCTGATAATCAAAACAATACATATTCTTTTTCTGAAACCTTACCAGGAACTTATGTATCTGACTTAAATTTTAAAGCAATCCCAAATATAGAATATACTTTAAAAATTGCAACAAACAATGGTAAAGCATATACGTCTAAACAACAACTTACAGTAAACTCAACTATTGAAGAATTAACTACTAAAGTAGAAACTTCTACAGAAGGAGATCAAGGAGTTTCAATTATAGTACATAGTTTTAATCCTAATAATAATTCTAATTATTATAGATATACTTTTGAAGAAACATATAAAATATCTCCGCCTTTTTGGTCTGATAGTGAATTAAGAGTTGTTTCAGATACAAGGCCTTATGAGGTTGAAGTTGTACAAAGAATTGTAGACAATGAAAATTGCTATAAAACACTTTTTTCAAACCAAATATTAATTACCGAAACAAAATCACTTTCAGAAGATAGAGTTAACTTTCCTATTCGTTTTATATTAAATTCAGATTTTATAATCTCTAAAAGATATAGCATTTTAGTAAAACAACATGTACTTACTGCAGCATCTTATAATTATTACGAAACTTTAAAAAAACTTTCTGGTTCAGATAATGTTTTTGCACAAGCACAACCTGGTTTTATAAATGGTAATATTACTTCAGATACAGATGTAAATGAAAAAGTAATTGGATTTTTTGATGTAGTTTCTGCAGCTGAAAAAAGATTGTTCTTTAATTATGAAGATGTTTTCCCAAATCAAACTTCATATTTTCCATCTACTTGTGATTTTGTAGCTCCAATTTTATCAGATCCTTTTTCAGGAGAATCTCCTTTAATTGATTTAATAAAAGACAATACCCACACTTATTATAAAGAAAACGATACTGGACAAAGCCACTTAGAAGGCAGGTATTTATTAGTTCCTAAAATATGTGGAGATTGTACAGTTTTAGGCTCTAACATGAAACCCTCATTTTGGATAGATTAATGGTTATTATGAGTAAAAATATATTTTATATCTGTATTATTTTATTGTATTCATCAACTATTATTAGTCAGAATACCATAGAATATCAAAAACAAAAACTACCTCAAGAGCATCTATTTTTACATGTAAATGGAAATTTATTTTTAACAGGTGAATCTCTTTATTATACTATTTATTGTTTAGATGCTAAAAAAAATACACCTTCTTTATTAAGTAAAATTGCTTATGTAGAGTTAATAAACAGTGATCAAAAAAGTATTTCTAAACAAAAAATTAACTTGAAAAAAGGAATAGGTTTTAGTGATTTATTTTTATCATCATCTATAAAAACAGGTACATATAAATTGGTTTCATACACTCAATGGATGAGAAATGAGCAACGCTTTTTTGAAGAAAATATTTATGTTGTAAATCCATTTGCTGATAAATTAGAACAAGTAAAACCTTTAGATTCTATAAATACTAAAAAAGCTTATACTTTTAAAAATACTCAAATTTTAAAACCAAAAACAGATAAAAACACATATTCTAAAAGAGAAAAAATAAAACTATTTTTTAATAAAGAAGACATTGAAAACATTTCTATTTCAGTAAAAAAGACAAATGAAATAGAACTGCCAACAACACCAAAGACTAGCTTTTTAGAAGCTAATTCAATAAAAAACAATAAAATCTCTAAAACATTTTATATTCCTGAATTAAGAGGGGAGTTAATTCAGGGTAAAATTAGTTCTTCAAATAATTTAGAAATTGGTAACAAAAATATTGCTGTATCTTTTGGTGGTGAAAACTCTTTAACAAAAATAGTCACAACAAATAAAAATGGAATTTTCTACTTTTCTATTGACAAACCTTACTCAGCTAATGAAGTTGTTTTAGAGGTTTTAGATAATAACCAATATACCATTTCTTTAAATGAAGATAAAGGTTTACATATATCTTTCTCTAATTTTGATAAATTAGAACTAACTGAAACATTAAGAATTTACATAAAAGAACAAAGCAAATACATACAAATAGAAAATGCATATAACTCTGTAAAACAATCTAGCTATTCTAAAGAAAATCAAAATAAGCCTGTTTTTTACGATAATTCTAAAACCACCACATATGTTTTAGATGATTTTAAAAGGTTTAAAACTATTAAAGAAGTTGCTGTAGAAATTTTAAAAGATGTTTGGATTGTAAATGAAAATAACGAACAACGCTTTCGATTAAGAGATGTAGATTTAGTCTCAGAAAAAAATTTAGAAACGCTTCTCATTGTTGACGGTTTTACAATAAATAATCATTCAGATTTTATTGGTTTTGATGCCTTAAAGATTAAAACCATAAAAGTAATTCAAGAAAAATACTTTTTTGGAAATAAGCTTTATCAAGGAATTATAGATATCAAAACATTTGATAAAAATTACCAAAACAAATCAAAAAAATCTCAAAATTTTTCACTTCTAAAACCAGAGAAAGAAAAAAATTATTATCACCCAAATTATGAAGTTTTAAAAAATAAAAATATTCCTGACTTTAGAACTCAACTACTTTGGTTGCCAGAAATTAGTAAGAGTACTAAAGAATTATTCTTTTATTCTTCTGATATCGTTGGAAAATTTAAAGTAGAAATTCAAGGGTATACAAAAAGCGGACAACCTATTTTTGAAGAACACTTTTTTACAGTAAAATAAAATATTCTTGGCTTCTTTTTTATTACTTTTAGCCAATGAATTTTCTTGCACATTTGTATCTATCTCAAAATAATACCAATATTATGATTGGTAATTTTATTGCAGATCATGTAAGAGGAAATCATTTTGGGCACTATACAAAAGAAATTCAGCTAGGCATAATACTTCATAGAGAAATTGACACCTTTACAGATACTCATGAAATTGTAAGAAAAAGTAAACGAAGACTTCATGAACGTTACAGACATTATGATGGTGTTATTATTGATATTTTTTACGATTATTTTTTAGCTAAAAACTGGGCAAATTACTCTGCTATTCCATTAAGTATCTATGCAAATACTATAAATCAATTATTTGAAAAAAAATCTAGTGAATTACCTGTAAAATCTCAAAACTTTATTAAATACATGATAGACTATAATATTTTATATAATTATCAATTTAAAGAAGGAATTCAAAAAGTTTTAAATGGGATGAACCATAGAACAAAAGGGAAATCTCAAATGAATTTAGCTTTAGAAGATTTAAATAGTTTAGAAAAAGAATTAGAAGAAGATTTTACATTGTTTTTTAAAGATTTAATACTATTTGCAAAAGAAAAATTAAACCATTTACTTCATCAATAAAATGCTCAATAAATTCATAATTATTCTAATCACATCTATTCTTTTTATAGGTTGTAAAGAATCAAAAGTAAAAGGCTTAATCACTGAAAAAGCAATGGTTGTTTCAGCCAAAAAAGAAGCTTCAAAAGTAGGATCAGACATATTACAAAAAGGTGGCAATGCATATGATGCAATGATTGCTACTCATTTTGCTTTGGCTGTAGTGTATCCTGTTGCTGGTAATATTGGTGGAGGTGGTTTTATGGTTTACAGAGATAAAAATGGTAAAAAAGGAGCTTTAGATTTTAGAGAAAAAGCTCCAATTTCTGCTTATAAAGACATGTATCTAGACTCATTAGGTAATGTTATTAAAAACAAAAGTGTTTTAGGAGCTCATGCAGTTGGTATACCTGGTTCTGTTGCAGGTGTTTTTGAGGTTTATCAAAAATTTGGTAGCCTACCTTTTAAAGAATTGATTCAACCATCAATAGATTTAGCTAAAAAAGGATTTACTATAACTAAAAAACAAGCCGATGATTTAAATAATGCTACAGATAGATTTAGAAAAGTAAATAATTATAAAACCATTTTTGATAAAGAATGGAAAGCTGGTGATCTTTTAATACAAAACGAATTAGCTAAAACTTTAGAACGAATTCGAGATTTTGGTAAAGATGGTTTTTACAAAGGAAAAACTGCTGATTTTTTAGTGAATTATATTACAGAATTAGGTGGTATAATAACTCATGAAGATTTAGAGAAATATGAAGCAATTTGGAGAAAACCCATTGAGTTTTCATATAAAGATTATCAAATTACTTCCATGACCTTACCTGCAAGTGGTGGAATTTGTTTAGCTCAGATTTTAAAATCTATAGAACCTTTTGATATCTCTAAAATCGAACATAATTCTACAAAATACATCCAATTACTAACAGAAGCAGAAAAACGTTCTTATGCAGATAGAGCTCATTATTTGGGAGATATCGATTTTATAGATGTACCCATTGACAGTCTAACTAATGTAAGTTACATCAATAAAAGAATGGAAACGTTTTCCTGGGATAAAGCAACACCATCTTCTGAGATTTCTCATGGAGAAATCTTAGGTTATGAAAGTGATGAAACTACCCACTACTCTATTGTAGACCAATTTGGAAATGCAGTTTCTGTAACCACTACTTTAAATACAGGATATGGATCTAAGGTTTTAGTAAAAGGTGCAGGTTTTTTCTTAAATAATGAAATGGATGATTTTTCTAGTAAACCAGGCACACCAAACGTTTATGGTTTAGTTGGCTCTAAAGCCAATGCAATAGCACCAGAAAAAAGAATGTTAAGCTCTATGACTCCCACAATTGTAGAAAAAGATGGAAAATTATTTATGGTAGTTGGAACTCCTGGAGGTTCTACCATAATCACATCAGTCTTACAAAATATTATAAACGTAGTAGATTATAATATGGGCATGCAAGAAGCTGTAAATCAGCCTCGTTTTCATCATCAATGGTTACCAGATGTAATTAGAATGGAACCCCATAGTTTTTCTGATGCTACTAAAAAAGATTTAGAACATTTAGGATATTCTATTTTAGAAAGAAACTCTTTAATTATAGGAAGAGTTGATGCCATTTTAGTATTACCAGATGGAAAATTAGAAGGTGGTGCAGACCCAAGAGGAGATGATACTGCTGTAGGATTTTAATTAAAGAATAAATATATTTAACTAATAATTTCTTTTATACATTTCAACTAAAAACCAAAAACAAACAACTAACAATGATACAGCCATTCCATTTAGCCATTCCAGTTCAAAACTTAGAAAAGTGTAGAACCTTTTATAGAGATGTTTTAAGATGTGAAGAAGGTAGAAGTGATACACATTGGGTAGACTTTAATTTCTTTGGTCATCAATTGGTAATTCATCAAAAAGAAGAATTTAAAGCAGATAGAATTTCGAATCCTGTAGATGGTCATGATGTTCCTGTGCCACATTTTGGTGTTGTTTTAACTTGGGAAGATTGGCATACTTTAGCAGACAAACTAAATGCTGTAAACACAAAATTTATAATTGAACCCTGTATTCGTTTTAAAGGGAAAGTTGGTGAACAAGCTACTATGTTTTTTAACGATCCAGAAAATAATGCTTTAGAGTTTAAAGCTTTTAAAGACATGAGTCAATTATTTGCTAAGTAAAATCTTCTTTTACATTTAAGTTGATTTTCTTTACCTTTAAAGAATAAATCAAACTTATTTTACATGAAAAAATTAGTCATATTATTTTCATTAATCTTAACCTATAACAGTTTTTCTCAAGGTACAAGATTATTAAGACAACCTACTTTATCAGATAATCAAGTCGTTTTTGTACATGCAGCAGACCTATGGAAAGCTCCACTAACAGGTGGTAATGCTGTTAGAATTACTAGTGATGAAGGTTACGAATCTAGCCCTCGTTTTTCTAAAGACGGAAAATGGATAGCATTTACAGCTCAATATGATGGAAATACAGATGTGTATTTGGTAAGTATTGAAGGTGGTGAACCTAAAAGGCTAACCTATCATTCAGCTACAGATATTGTACAAGGTTGGACACCAGATGGAAAAATCTTATTTCGTTCTAATAGAGAAGGTAAACCTACACAAACTAATAAATTTTATACAGTTTCTGTAACTGGTGGTATGCCAGAAGCTTTTGATATTCCAAGAGCTGCTTTTGGTGAAATTTCTAATGATAATAAATACATTGCCTATACACCTATTACAAGTTGGGATGCAGAATGGAGAAATTATAGAGGTGGACAAGCAATGCCTATTTGGATTGTTAATTTAAAGACTAAAGAATTAATTAAAACTCCTCAATTAGATGGAGAAAGACATGTAAATCCTGTTTGGTATAAAGGTGATGTGTATTATATTTCAGAAAGAGATTATACTGCAAATATTTGGTCTTACAACTTAAAAAATAACAAAGAAACGCAAATTACTTTTCACAAAAAGTTTGATGTAAAAAACATAGATGCTAATAAAAATGGAATTGTTTATGAGCAAGGTGGTTTTTTACACATGTTAAATCCAGCAACTAAACAAACCAAACAAATTGTTATTCATGTAAAAGGTGATTTAAATTATTCTAGAACAAGGTGGATGAATGTTTCTGGTAGAAACTTAACCAATCCTAATGTTTCACCTAAAGGCAAAAGAGCCATTTTTGAATATAGAGGAGAAATTTTTACAATACCGAAAGAAAACGGAACTTGGCGAAATTTAACTAATTCTTCTGGAGTTGCAGATCGTTCTCCTATTTGGTCTCCAAAAGGAGATCAAGTTGCTTGGTTTTCTGATAAAAATGGAGAGTATGAATTGGTTTTAGCAGATCAAAATGGAGATAATCAACAATATATAAAACTACCAAATCCTACTTTTTATTTTCAACCAGATTGGTCTTCAGATGGTAAATACATTGCCTATACTGATACTAATTTTGTTATTTGGATGATTAATTTAGAGACAAAAGAAATTACTAAAGTAGATGCAGATACATTTGCTCATCCAAATAGAACAATGAATCCTAAGTTTTCTCCTGATAGTGATTGGATAGCTTATGCAAAACAAAATGATAATAGTTATAAATCTGTTTATGCCTATCAAATAAGTACTAAAAAAATTATTCAAATAACAGATTATATAGCAGATGCTATAACTCCTGTTTGGGATGCTTCAGGAAAATACATTTATACTTTAGCAAGTACAGATTATGGTTTACAAACAGGTTGGTTAGACATGAGTTCTTACGACCCAAGTGTAACAAGAACCTTATATACAGTGGTTTTGTCTTCTAAAGATAAAGCTCCAAATCTTCCTAAAACAGACGAAGAATCTTTACCAAAAGAAAATACAGCCGATAAAAATAAAAAAGAGTCTCCCAAAAAAGAAGCATCAAATAAAACTATAATTGATGAAAATGGTTTGTTTGATAGAGCTGTAGCTTTAAAATTACCTGCAAGAAATTATGTTGGTTTATTAAAAGGACCAAAAAACAAAGTCTTTATTGCAGAATCTGTTCCAAATAGTAGAGGATTAACCTTACACAGCTATGATGTTACTAAAGAAAAAGCAACTGTATTTGCAAATGGTGTTTCATCTATGACAGCATCAGATGATAGAAAATCTATTTTAATCTCTAAAGGAGGCAGTTGGAGCTTAAACAATACAAAAGCACCCAAAGCTGGAAAAGAAACATTAAAAACAAATCTTAAAATTAAAGTAGACCCTAAAGCAGAAGCACATCAAATTTTTAAAGAAGGATGGCGTTTTATGCGTGATTTTCTTTACGTAGATAATGTTCATGGTGCTCCTTGGGATGATATTTACGAGTGGTATTCTCCTTGGATAAACGATGTAAAGCATAGAACAGATTTAAATTATGTTGTAGATATTATGAGTGGAGAAGTTGCTATTGGACATTCTTATGTTTCTGGAGGTGATTTCCCTAATTTAAATAGAGTTGGTGTTGGACTACTAGGTGCAGATTTAGAGGTACATAAAGGGTATTATCGTTTCACAAAAATATATAAAGGAGAACGTTGGAATCCTAACATTTTTGCTCCTTTAGGTTTACCAGGAATTCATGTAAATAAAGGAGACTACTTATTAGAAATTAATGGAGTAACATTAACTTCGGAAATAAATCCGTATCAATTATTAGAACAAACTGCTGGTAGAGAGATTTTTATAAAAGTTAATGATAAACCATCAGAAAATGGTGCTAGAACCATACTAATAACACCTACTTCTAGTGAAAGAGGTTTACGAAGTATAGATTGGGTAGAAAGTAATCGTAGAAAAGTAGATGAATTATCTAATGGAAAATTAGCATATGTATATGTACCAAACACAAGTAATCCTGGTTTTACATCTTTTAATAGATACTATTTTTCTCAACAAGATAAAAAAGGTGTTGTTATAGATGAAAGAAATAATGGTGGTGGTTCTGCTGCAGATTATATGATAGACATTATGTCTAGAGAAGTCATTGGTTATTTTAATAGTAAAAGTGAAAGTAGAAAACCTTGGACTACACCAATGGCTGGTATTTGGGGGCCAAAAGTGATGATTATTAATGAAAGAGCTGGTTCAGGTGGAGATTTATTACCCTATATGTTTAAAGAAAAGAATTTAGGCCCTTTAGTAGGTACTAAAACTTGGGGAGGATTAGTTGGTACTTGGGACACTCCAAGATTTATAGATGGTGGAAGAATGGTTGCTCCAAGAGGTGGTTTCTATGATGTTAATGGAAAATGGGCTGTTGAAGGTGAAGGTGTGGCTCCAGATATAGAAGTGCATCAAACACCAAAAGAAGTTTTACAAGGTAAAGACCCACAATTAGAAAAAGCAGTAGCTGAGGCTTTGCGTTTACTTAAAACACAAGAATTTTTTCCAAAACCAGAACCTAAAGCCCCTATTCGTTCTAAAAGACCTAAAGGTTATAAAAATGATAAATAAACTTTTAAATAAAAAATAAGTTCTTTAATTTCTTCTTCGTTAAATTTAGCAAAACCAACTCTTATTGCGTTATGTTTATTCTTTGCTAAATCATAACGTTGCCACTCACCTATTTCTAACTTTTGTCTTTTTGCTAATTCTGCAATTCTACTCCATGAATACTTTTTATCGAGTGTAAGCCAAACAGCCATTCCTCCAATAGGGACTTCAAAAGTAAAAAAAAGTAAAAAAATGGAGATTCCAAAATATATTAGATTATTATAAAGTAAACCAATAGTTTCTTCTTCTAAAAATTAATATTTTAGCTTTTGAATTTAATCGTTTAAAATGAAGAAGTTTTTAAAAGCATTAGGCTTATTAATGGTCATGGTATTTCTATTTGGAGTTGGTTATTATTTTTTAAATAACGAAAAATTACCTGAAGGCAACAAAGGAAAAGAAGCAGATGCTTTAGCCATTAAAATGTTTAATGCCTTAAACCATGAAGCATTTGAAAATACTGAAGTAATTGAATTGGATTTTAGAGGTACTAATCATTATAAATGGAATAAGCAACAAAATAAAGTAGAGGTTATATTAGGTGAAGAAAAAATCATTTTAAATTTAAAAAATACTTCAAAAAGCATAGCTTCATCACCTAAATTAATTCAAAAAGCAATAGATAATTTTAATAACGATTCTTTCTGGTTAGTAGCACCCTATAAAATATTTGATACAGGCACAGAAAGAGCAATTGTAAAATACGAAGGCAAAGATGCTTTATTAGTTACATACACTTCTGGAGGTTCAACTCCTGGAGATTCTTATTTATGGATTTTAAATGATAAGTTTTTTCCTGTAACTTATAAAATGTGGACAAGTATTATACCTATTGGAGGTGTTTCTGCAACTTGGTCTGATTGGAAAACTACAGAAGCTGGTATAAAACTACCAACTAAACATAAACTTTCTTTATTTGGTTTAGAACTAGATATGGGTAATGTAAAAGCTTACAATAAAGAAGCAAATAAACTTGCAGATAAAATTTTAGCGGCTATAAAACATGAAGCTTATCAAAAAACAAAATTTATAGAATGGAGTTTTGGTGGAAAAAGAAGTTTTAATTGGAACAAAAAAGAAAATATTGTAGACGTTTCTTGGGAAGATTTTAGAGTAAATCTTTATCCTCAAGAAATAGATAAAAGCACAGTTTATTTTGAAGGAGAAAAACAAGAAGATACAGACGAAAAAATTGTAAAAAGAGCTTGGGACATTTTTAACAACGATTCTTTTTGGCTTGTTGCTCCTCATAAACTTTATGATAAAGGAGTTATTAGAAATATTGTTGATGTAGAAGGTAAAGATGCTTTAAAAGTAACTTATACAAGTGGAGGTACAACTCCTGGTGATGCTTATGTTTGGATTTTAGATTCAACTTATGTACCAAAAAGCTATAAAATGTATTTAAAAAATGGCAGAATGAATGGTACACCTGCAACTTGGGAAGGTTGGATAACCACAGAAAGTGGAACATTACTACCAACAAACCATAGTTTTTCTAATGGTGGACAATTGAGTATGGGAGAAGTAAAAGCTTATAATTAATGAACTCAAAAACAATTGCAAACGGAATTTTAAGAGCGGTTAGCATTTTGCTAGGTGTACTTTTGTTATTATTTTTCTTATATAAAATTCAATCTGTAATTGTTTATATAGTAATCGCAGCAATTTTATCTCTAATTGGTAGGCCTTTAATTCTTTTTCTAAGAAAAAGATTAAAAATGCCAAATGTTTTTGCTGTAATAACTACTATGATTCTTATGCTAGGTTTATTAGTAGGTATTATAACATTATTTATTCCTTTAATAATGGAACAAGGTAAAAGTTTATCGCTTTTACATATAGACAAATTAGAACAAAATTTAGAAGATATTTTTAATGAAATTTATATCTATTTTTCAAGCAAAGGAATAGATTTAATAGACGAATTAAAACATTTAGACATTACATCTCAATTTAAAACAATACCAAGCTTACTAAATACACTTTTAGAAACACTTGGTTCATTTAGTATTGGTTTATTCTCTGTGTTGTTTATCACTTTTTTCTTTATGAAAGATAGTAGATTATTAAAGAATGGCTTATTAACAATAATACCTAGTAATACCGAAAATAGATTTTCTAAATCTTTAGAAACTATAAATGATTTATTATCTAGATATTTTATTGGGTTAATTCTTCAAATCTCAATACTATTTTTTATTTATACTATTATTTTATTAAGCTTTGGTATTTCTAATCCAGTTGTAATAGCGTTTTTATGTGCCTTATTAAATCTTATACCTTACATAGGTCCATTAATAGGAGCATGTGTTATGTTTATTTTATCTATGACAAGTAATATTGGTTTAGATTTTCAAAGTCAAATATTACCAACATCTCTTTGGATTTTATTTTTCTATTCTTTAGCTCAATTATTAGACAACTTTGTGAGTCAGCCTTTAATATTTTCTAAAACTGCTAAATCTCATCCATTAGAAATATTTTTGGTAATTATAATTGGAGGATTACTTTTTGGAATTCCGGGTATGATTACAGCTGTTCCTTTCTATACCGTTTTAAAAGTAATTTTAAAAGAATTTTTATCTGATAATAAGATCGTAAAATCTCTTACTAAAAATATTTAATCTTTTGAATTTAGCTATTTTAAAGCCTGAAGTACAAGAATTTATTTCTAAAAATTTAAAGATAGAAATTACTAAAATTATTTTAAAAGGGAGTCCTTTCGAAGATATTGAGAGCAAGGAATTAGCGAATCAAATACTAGCAAAAAAAAAATCAGAAAAAAAATTACCTACTTGGTTCTCGAGTAAAAACATATACTATCCAAATAAAATTTCTATAGAGCAAACCTCATCAGAAATAACTGCAGCTTTTAAATCTAAATTAGTTACAGGAAAATCAATTATAGATATTACAGGTGGTTTTGGTGTAGATAGTTTTTATTTTTCTAAACAGTTTAAAAAAGTAATTCATTGTGAGATAAACTCAGAATTATCAACCATTGTAAAACATAATTATCAACAACTAAATTCGAAAAATATTGAAACCAATGCTATTAACGGTTTTGATTTTTTAAAAGAAACTAATGATACTTTTGATTGTATATATGTAGATCCATCAAGAAGAAGTGATGTAAAAGGAAAAGTTTTTTTATTAAAAGATTGTTTACCATATATTCCTCCAAAAATTGATTTCTTTTTTACTAAAGCAAATCAAATATTAATAAAAGTTTCTCCAATTTTAGATATTACAAATACCATTAATGAATTAAAAAATGTAAAATCTGTACACATTGTTGCTGTGCATAATGAAGTAAAAGAATTGTTGTTTTTATTAGAAAAAAATTATGCAGAAAGTACAAATATTATAGCAGTAAACATTGGTAAATCTAAAACTGATGAATTCAGTTTTGAATATCAAAGTAAAGAAACTTCAAATTTTTCAGAACCACTCTCCTATTTATATGAACCAAATTCAGCTATATTAAAATCTGGAGGGTTTCATCAAATTTCAAATAAATATAATGTTCATAAATTAGAAGAGAACTCTCATCTTTACACTTCAGAAAGCTTCATAGATTTTCCTGGAAGAGCATTTAAAATAGTTGATATTTTATCTTATGATAAAAAGAAATTAAAAAAACTATTCTCAAAATCTAAAGCAAATATTACTACTAGAAATTTTCCAAAAACAGTAGCCCAAATTAGAAAAGAAATAAATATTAAAGATGGTGGTACAAACTATTTATTCTTTACAACTACTATAAACAAAAACTTAAAAGTGATAATATGTCAAAAATGTTAATAAAAAAATATCATTTTTATAACATATATTATAATTATTAAAAAAAATTACTATATTTGATTTAGCTTTATGTATTTTATTTTTAGGGGTATAAGATACTAAAGACAAGTCTCGGTTTTACATCGAGACTTTTTTTATACTACAAGTTTTTTTAATTAAGTTTGTAAGAAGAGTAAAAAATGCTCTATTAAATATGCAAACTTTACAATATCAAGGTTTAAAGATTATCGCAGAGACAAATCATCTTTTAGAAGATAATTTAGTTGTAGAGGCTCCACTTCAAATAAATATAAACCAAGAGTCTTACACTGTTGTAATGAGAACACCAGGTAATGATTTCCAATTAATAAATGGGCTTTTATTTGCTGAAGATATTTATAAAAAAAACACTCCTATTTCTTTCGATATTGTAAAAAAAGAAATTAATATTAATGCTATAATTAATGTTACCATTTCTAAAAATGATTTAGGTAAAGGATACTTAAACAAAAGAACATTACTTTCTGTTTCTTCTTGTGGTATCTGTGGAAAAAAAGAATTAAATCATTTAAAGGTAGAAGGCAAATATTTAAATAATAAACAGCAATTTAATTTATTAGAAGTTTCAAAAATGATGGAAGCTATGCGTAAAAATCAAAAAGTTTTTGAAAAAACTGGTGGCTTACATGCAGCTTCTATTTTTAATCATCAAAAAGAACTTTTAACTGTAAAAGAAGATATTGGCAGGCATAATGCTGTTGATAAAGTAATAGGAGATTTGTTAACAACTGAAACTTTACAAGAAGCTAAATATTTAGTTGTAAGTGGTAGAGTATCTTATGAAATTGTTACAAAAGCTTTTATTGCAAAAATTCCTGTTATCATAGCAGTTTCTGCTTGTTCTTCATTAGCTGTAGATTTTGCTAAAGAATTTGGAATCTGTTTAGTAGGTTTT
>Ga0228636_1000091_pt1 | contig 23637 bp, 21 predicted proteins | sample 45DmetaG_FD_182709 | JGI IMG/M metagenome (GOLD analysis project Ga0228636, IMG submission 182709) | Seawater microbial communities from Monterey Bay, California, United States - 45D | ecosystem: Environmental > Aquatic > Marine > Coastal | place: USA: California | collected 2016-11-03 | reverse complement strand
AAACTGGACAATAAATTTTTATTGAGGGTGGTTAATTCTGTTTGAATCTGGATCAATTGTGGGTTTTTGCTACCTGCAGTCACCAATAGTTTATTTTTCAACAACACCAATTCATTGTAGCTCACTATGGATGACGTAATCGAAGTATCTTCAAACCCTAAATTGGTGGGTAAGACATCATTGTCTGCAGCTTCTTTGGTTAATTTTTCTTGTATCCAATTGGCCAAACTCAATTGACTTTTTATGACTACAATTTGTTGGTTATTTTGAGAAACAGCCTCTAAAGCCAACTCCCCTTCTGTGGATAAACCCGTAATGCCAAACTTGGTTTTGTAATCTTTTACATCGTCTTGTGCCAACGCCAAAAAACCACCTACCGTTTCCAAACGCTCTTCAATAAAGAGTTTGGTTTTTTCAGAAACCAAATTTTTATCTTGTATGGCGTCCAAATTGTATTGTTTTACCAATTCGTCTAAAATATCTTCCGCTTTTGTTGGCACATTAGAAGTTAAACTCAAGTTTAAGACACTCGAATTTTTATCTACGGGACTGATGGAAATCCCTTTAATCAATCCATCAATGACTTTATTACGATTTGTGATGAAAACAATCACCTCCAATGGGAATTCTGGTGTTGTTTCCCAATTGCTTTGAATTTGATAAGTGCCTAATTTTGATTTTTGAAGCGTATTCAATGATGCTTTTAAAATCAACTCATTGTCTATACTTTTCAATTCCGCTTCCTTAGCATTTACTAAAGAGATGATAAAAGTTGTATCTTTTACAACATGCAAAGGATTTCTTTCAAGAATTTCAAAAAGTAACGGTTTTTGTCCATACACTTCGCTCGATTTAATTCTACCTTCTTGAAAATACCTAAGGGTTAAGTCTAACGAATCTACAACCTGACCAATAATTTTTCTCGATTTTAAAATCTGAATTTCATTTACAGGATTGTTGGCTGAGCCTCCTCCAATAATGCCCAAGTCTTCGAACGCAGCAAGTTCTGCTGAAATACCCGATTTTTGATTGTCCTTAATCATGATGGATGCTGTAGCTGTATAGCTAGGCGTGGTATAGCGCAAGTAGACAAAAGCCAAACTTAAAGCAATAATAGCTGTCAACACAAACCATTTCCAATAGAACAAATATTTTTCAACTTCTTCTCTGATATTAATGGTCTCCTCCTGAAATGTCTGGTTTTGAAAACTATGTTCTTGATGTTCTTGCATTATTATCGAGTTAAAAGGGAAATTGCTGTTAGAAGTGAAATGATTACTCCTGAAATAGATATAAATAAACTAGTATTTGAATTGGCTGAAGCCGATTGAATTCTAGCGTAATTGGGTTCCACATATACAACATCATTTTGTTGCAAATAATAGACTGGGGAAGTAAAGATTTTTTTTGACAATAAATCTACTTGGTATTGTACTTTTTTACCCTCTTCTTCACGGTGAACAATGACATTTTGTCGCTGTCCGGAGATATTTAAATCTCCTGCCAAACCAATGGCTTCTAATATGGTAATACGTTCATTGGGTATAGGGTAGCTTCCAGGACGTTGAACATCCCCTAAAACAGTGACTTTATAATTAGCTATTCGTATATTGATATTGGGATCTAAAATATAATCAGGCTCTAATTTATCTTTTAAAAATGCTATGAATTGATCTCTAGTCATTCCTCCTATTTTTAATTTTCCTAAAACCGGAAAATCAATTTCTCCATTGGTGTCTACCAAATAGGTTTGTTGTTGCGCCACACCAATCGCTGAATTAGAAGAAGTTGAATAGGTAACTGCAGCCAAATTAAATGGACGTACTGCCTCAACATCTAAAGCAGTAATCGTAATTTGCAACACATCATCGGGTTTGATAATGGTTTTATAACTGTTGGATACTTTCGACTGATCGATTTCATCATTTTGGAAATACACAATGTCTTTTTTAGAGACACAACTTACTGCAATAATTAAAAATATTACTACTACTAATTTTCTTTTCATTATTTATCTAATTCAACTTTTTAAGGGTAAAACATTATCTAACTCTTCAAATTCAGAGTTTTGTGAAATGTATTCTGGGATAATTGCTTTCATTTCTTTTACCAATTCTTTATTCGTTAAAGATTTAAAATTATGGATTAATCCTTCAATTCTTTCTTTCACAATACAACTATCAATCTCTGAAGTTTTTGCAATCATTATTTTGTCATGATAAGTTTTTGTCGTGTTTTCACCATCGGCTAATAATTCTTCATACAATTTTTCTCCTGGACGTAAACCTGTTATTTTGATATCAATATCCTCTGGATATTTTAAACCCGACAAATATATCATTCTTTTAGCGATGTCAAAAATCTTAACCGATTTTCCCATGTCAAATATATATATTTCACCACCTTGTCCCATAGTTCCTGCTTCTAATACCAAACTACAAGCCTCAGGTATGGTCATAAAATAACGTGTAATCTCTTTATGGGTTACAGTTAGTGGACCTCCATTTTCTATTTGTTTCTTAAACAAAGGTATTACAGAACCATTTGAGCCTAATACATTACCAAATCGTGTGGTTGTATACTTTGTCTTAGTGGCTTTTTTACTTAAACAACTAATATATAACTCTGCAATACGTTTTGAAGCCCCCATAACATTGGTAGGATTAACAGCTTTATCTGTAGAAACCATGACAAAACGTTCTATATTATATTTCAAAGCTAAATCAGCAACATTTTTTGTTCCTAATACATTTATTTTAATGGCTTCATAAGGTGACTTTTCCATTAAAGGTACATGTTTGTAGGCAGCTGCATGAAAGACTCTATCTGGATTGTATTTTTTAAAAATACGTTCTAATTTAAAACGATCTCTAACATCGCATACAATAGGCACAAAATTATCATCACCTTCTTGAATTAATTCTTGCTGCAAATCATATAAAGGAGACTCTGCCTGATCTATTAAAATTAGTTTTTTAATATTATAAGAAGCTAATTGTCTAGATATTTCACTACCAATAGAACCTGCTGCTCCAGTAACCAATACCACTTTACCACTTACCTTACTTTTAACCACAGGATTATCAATACAAATTTGATCTCTATCTAATAAATCATCTATATTTATCTGTTTAATTTGATTCGATTGAAAATCTCCTTCAATCCATTTAGATAACGGAGGTACAGTTTTTACCTTAATATCTAAGTTTAAAAACTTATCTGTCAATTCTAATAATCTACCAGACTTTACCCTTGGCATAGAAAAGATAATCTCCTTTATATCGTGTTTTTCTATAAATTCTTTGGTAATTTTCTTTGGACTATATATTTTTATTCTATCAATTTTTTTATTGATTTTATTGGGATTATCATCAATAAATCCAATGACATCATAATTATTTTTTCGGTCTCTGTTAATTGTTGCATAGGTTATCATCCCAGAATCACCTGCCCCATAAATCAAAATGTTGGTCACTTTTTTTAAACTGGTATTCAACAATTCAAAAAAAGACTTAAACATAAATCGACTAATGACCAATACAAAAGTTGACACTAAAAAATGTATCAAAATAATAGAAGTAGGGATCTTAAAATCAGGAAAAAGTTTAATTACCCCATTGATTAATAATAACGTACTTATACCAATCGTATAGATAGAAATACCCACAAAAACATTAAAAGCATCTTTAGTACCTGTATGTCTTATGATTCCTTTATAAGAACCCACAATTAAAAATGATAGTAATGCTAATAATAATACTAAAGGCAGCTGTATTAAAACTTCAGAAGCTTCAAAATCTAAACTTGCATTAAATCGTATAGCGTAAGCAAAGAAAAAAGACAAAGCTACTAAACATAAATCAATAGCTAAAACTAACCATTTAGAAGCATACCTATTGAGTGTTCGTAGTAAAAAAACTCTTAACATAACTATTTATAACAACTGCAATAATACGAAAAAATAATGGTTTAAATTTTAAAAACTAAGTAATCATAACTAATTTATGATGAATTAAATCTTCGATATTCTATCATGTTTTTTTAATAATCTAAATATAAAAACGTAAAGTAAGATAAATACTAAACAAAATAAAAATGCTAGGTACCACTGTGATTGGGTTGGCAGTTTATAACTAAAAAATAATATAATATTAATTAATAATTGAAGCAACATATATATATAAGAGACTTTTAAATGTGACCATTTTTTTATATCAACTAATTTTTGGTAAATATGATGTCTGTGTGGTTCTGTCCATTTTTCATCGGTAAAAAACTTTCGATACAACATTGTACAAGCACCATCTGTACCATAAATGAATATTGATAGTATAAATATTGGTGCCTCCAGTTGAATTACTGCAGAAAAAAGTAAAAAAACAATGAAAAACCCTAAAGAAATACTCCCAATATCACCCGCAAAAAAAAGTGCTTTTTTTCTAAAATTATAAAATCCAAAAATAAGTATAGCGATACATAGGTATATTAATATATCTTGGTCAATAAAGTTTTCTCTATGATTTATTAGTATATAAATAGAGGTTACAGCTAAAGCATATAAACCAGTAATACCATTAATACCATCCATAAAATTATACACATTAATAAAACCTAGCCCTACGAATAGATATAAAAAATACATGTAAATAGGAAAAAAAGGTAAACCAACTTGATGTAATAAAAGTAAAACACCAATTAATTGTATTGAAAATCTCAATTTTGAACTCAACGAATAAATGTCATCTAAAAAACTAATGATTGCTAAAATACATGTACCCAATACAAAATAAGGATATTGAAAATCATTTGATACATAAAAAAGTAAAACAGCTAAGGGAAAAATAATACCACCTCCTCTTATTGTTAAATTTGTATGTGAACTTCTTTCATTGGGTTTATCAATAATTTTATATTTAGTTGCTAGTTTTAAGTATGCAATAGAACTAATTATTAAAATTATTAAAACAATTAAATATATTATCATAGTCTACTTAAATGAAGATATTGTTTTTTCTATTCCTTTTTGGGTAGTCAAAGGTAATTCTTTTTGAATAGCTTTTTTTATTTTGGAATTAGACACTTCGTAGTTTTCAGTTAGTTTTTGGAGTCTTTCTGAATTTATAGGTATAGGTAAAATATTACCTATTTTGGCCAGAAAACCAACAAAAAACTTAGGTATGTTTAAAATTATTGTCGATTTGTTTGTTACATTTCCTATGATTTTAACTAAATCTTTTGTAGATAAAGAATCATCATCAGCAATATTATAAACTCCAGATTTTATCGTATTGTTTTCAATTAGCTCATTAATTATAAAACATAAATTATCTACAGAAACAAAAGATCTTTTGTTAACATATTTACCAAAAGGGTAAGGTATTCCTTTAGAAACAAAGCTATAAAGCAAGTTTAAATTTCCTTTGTTATTTGGACCATGAATCATACATGGCCTTAATAAATACACTATTTTATTTTTTGGAATCTCTTTAGATAATATATAGTTTTCAGCTGCTAATTTAGATTTCCCATAAACAGTTACTGGGTTAGGTGTAACATTTTCTGTTAAAAAACCTTCAACATTATCTGCTGCAGCTTTTACAGAACTCATGTATATAAAAACTTGGCAATCACTTTTTAAAAACTGATGAAATACAGTTTTTGTTAATTCTGTATTTATTTTGAAATATTCTGAATCTTCAGTTGTTTTTTTTAAATCGTGTGCTTTACCTGCTAAGTGAATACAACTATTGGCTCTATTTAATAGATCTGTATTTAATTCTAGATAGGAAACTTCACCATTAGCAGGGGTTCTAGAAACACCTAAGATAGATTTTCCTCTTTTTTTAAAAAAAGAGGTTAGATTTGTTCCTACAAAACCTTTATGTCCTGTTACTATATTCAAAATTTTATCTAATTTTATAATTCCAAATTTATAAATAAATTAGAATATATACTGTTTCTAATAAAAGGATTTTATTAGACTTTGAAATATATGACCCATATTGAAACATGAATTACAAACAATCTCTTTTTTTTATTGGAAAATGTTTAACTATGAATCATGAAGTTCATAATAAAGACTTCATTCAAAAAAAATTACGAGATAAATCTATAGATTGGAAATCTATTGTAAAAGTGAGCACAGCCCACTATGTATTGCCAGCCCTATATTGCAAACTAAAACAAGCAAATTTTCTAGAATATCTTCCAAAAGATTTAGTTGCTTTTATGGAGCATATTACGCATTTAAATCGTGAGAGAAATATAAAAATTATTGAACAAGCTCTAAAAATTAATAATTTATTGATAAAAAATGGAATTAAACCCATTTTTATAAAAGGTACAGGAAATTTAATAGAAGGGCTTTATGATGATATTGCAGAACGAATGACAGGTGACATCGATTTTATTGTTGCAAAAAATGAGTATCAAAAAACAATTGATATTTTAAAAAATGATGGATACCATAGAACCGAAAAAAATTTGATTGGATTCCATAAGCATTATCCTCGATTAATTAAAGAGAATAGTATTGCAGCCATCGAAATCCATAAAGATTTTTTTGATACCAATTTTGCTCGAAAATTTAACTACGAAACAATTAAAGATGCTATTCAAAAGAATGGTTTAGTACATGTTTTATCTTTTCAGCACCAATTTTATTTAACAATTTTAGCATATCAAATTAATGATCATGGATATGAACTTAAGAGTATTTCATTAAGGAGTGCTTATGATACGTTTTTGTTATCTAAAAAAATAGCACCCAATGCTTTAACTCCAAGATTTGGAAAAAAAACCAATACAATTATATATTGTTATTTGGCTCTTGTAAATCATATTTTTAATAATATCTCTAGTTTAAACGTTTTAGAAACAAAAAAAAATAAAATATATGTAGAAAGATTTAATAAAAGTTTTTTTTATCCCCAAAAAAAACAATCACTCATCAATTTTGTCGAAAAAAGAAATAGACAAAAATACTTACTTAATTTGATGATAAAAGCGCTGTATCGAAAAAAATATACACTTTATGTTTTTAAAAAAACAATTGAAAAATTCCGATAAATAAAAGCTATTCTTTAAATCACTATTAAAAATACATCCATAGCAACTTACGCTGTAAAACACTTTTTTTAAATCAATTCCCTAAAATAATAATTAAACAAAAAAACACTATTTTTTGTGGTCATTAAAGATGAACTTTAAATGTTTTGCGCACTATTTATAAGATATTCTTTGATAGTAATCAAAATGAAAATTTAAAAGGACTTATAAAAATAGTAGTATTGCAAAACTTTTGCTAACTGAAATATAAGTAAAATTTATTTAAAATACGGCAGCATATTTTTTTGCCACTATACTCCATTTATATCTACGATCAGCGATCTCTTTCATTTTTATTTTATAAAGATCAATATCAATTTTTTTATTGTAGAGGTTGTCTATAATAGTGATTAATTCTTTTTCATTATCAAAATACAAGCCCTCATTTTCTGTTGTAGCTTTGTTAAAATTAACTCCAAAAGCAACAATCCCCAATTCCAAATACATTGCTTCTACTAGAGACGGATTTGTGCCCCCAGCTGAATGACCGTGAATATAGGTAAAACAATTACCTCTAATTTGATTTAAAATATGCTGATCATATATTGGGTCTAATAAATAAATGTTATCTAAATTTCCATAAGTGCTTCGCATATCTTTTCCAAAATCACTATTATTCCAGTTACCAATAATCACAAGGTTTAGTTTTTTTGAGTTGGAAAATGCCTTTAAAATCATTTCAATATTGTTCTCTGGTTCTATTCTGCAAACTTTAAACGCATACCTTTCTGTTAAAAATGGAAAGCTGTTTAATACAGATTCGCTTATCGCAATTTTAGTGCAATGATCTGCACCATATTCAACCAAAGTACTCTCTTTTCCATATGCGTCTTTCACATAATCTTGTATTACTTTATTATCCGTCAAAACAACATCCGAATTTAAAACGGCTAATTTTTCTGATAGTTTTAAAAACCATTGCGTTGCTTTGCCCCATTTCGCTCGTTTCCATTCCAAACCATCAATATTCACAACGATTTTCTTTTTTGATATGAATTTGATGAATGGTAAAATGACACAACCTGAAACTCCCAAGATTAGCAACGTGTCTGCAAAAAATAAGGCTTTAAAGATGGATACAATATCATAAGGAATACTTTGAATGCCATTAGCTTTTAAAGATAAATATTTCAACTTTGCTCCATTGTGCATCAACTTCTTTTCTTTATAAGCAGTACTTGTGCAAAAAACTGTAATATCAAATTCTTGAGAAAGATATTTGGTTAAATATTCCGTTAATGTTTCCCAACCTCCATAATTGGCAGGTAATCCATTGGTTCCGATAATGGCAATCTTTTTCTTATTCATAAATACAATTTAAAATTTTTTCCTCAAAAATCTCTTCATTAAAATTATTCGCTCTTAATTTCGCATTTTTTGAAAACGTTGTCCAAAGCTCAGGTGATTTCGATAACTCAATTATTTTTGCGCTAATTAAATCAGTATTATAAGAAGAAATTAAATAACCTTCTATACCTTCATTTACAATCTCTGCAGGACCTCCTACAGGTGGAACTATTACTGGTATTCCATTAGCCATTGCTTCAATAATCGTTAAACCAAAGGTTTCTACCCATTCATCTATTCTAGATAAATTTAATACCAAACCTACTTCTTTATAAAAAGGATCAATATTTTTTTGTTTTGATAAAACCGCTACATTAAAGGGACATTCAATTTGCTTTAAAAAGGCATCTACTTCATTCGGCTCCGCATTTAAAATCAGCTGGAATGCTATGTTTTTATGGTCTTCACATTTTTTTGCAATTTCAACAAATTCATGTATCCCTTTATACAATCTTAAAGAACAAATCATCAAAACCTTAAATTGCTGGTTTTCTACAAATGGTGAGAATGCATTTTTTCTTGCTTCATTTAAGAAATTATTCGATAAAGCGTTGTAAATAATGTATTCCTTACTATTTTCAAATTTTTCTTCTTCTCTTAGTGAATTGGAAACAAAAATAATTTTACTAGCTGTTTTTTGCACACACCATCTTAAAAACTTTTTTAATAATTGAGGGCGAATTGATGTTTCATGAATATGATAGATAACCTCTTTTTTTATGAATTTACCTGCCAATGCAGCACCAAAAGGCAACAATGTATTTACATAAATAGTAACATCTGCGTTTCTAAGTTTCAATATTTTAAAGAATAAATGGATTTGTGAAGCCAAAAATGAAAAAAGTGTACCGTATTTATTATCAAAACGTTTGTAAAAGTAAAAAGAATGTTTTTTAGTTAGGTTCGTTAAAAAACCTGCAGCTCCTTTTCCTGTAAATAACTCAATATCAAAACCTTTATCTTTAACCGTTTTAATAACTTGTGATAAAACCTTGGGGCTCCCACTAAAATCATTTAATAAATGTACGAAAATTATTTTTTTCATATACTTTTAATCAATTTTGCAGGAACACCGCCAATTAATGAGTTTTTTGGGAAGCTTTTGGTAACCACTGCACCTGCAGCTATAACAGAATTATCACCAACAGTTACTCCGTCTAAAATAGTTACTTTTGATCCTATCCAACAATTTTCACCTATACTAATACCTACTCTAGTGACCCCTTGCTCTCTAATTAGTTTTGTTGAATTAGAAAAATTGTGATTTTCTGGATGGGTACTAAAATATTGACCTATAATTGTGTTTGCGCCAATTTGTGTGCCTCCTCCTCCTCCTATATAACAAAACTCTCCCATACCTACATTTTCTCCAATAATTATATATCGTCCAATATTATTAAATGAAGTAGAAGTGATAATTTGAGAAAAAGAACCAATAGAAGCATTATTTCTAATCTCTAGTTTTTCATTTCCCAATGCAGAAATTTTAACGTAGTTGCCAATAGTAACATTATTGCCAAAATACATATTGCTTCTATTAAATAAAATTACTCGCTTACCAAAAAAAATAAATTTGCCTCTTTTTTTAAAATTATAAAATTTTAACCCTCTTAATAAACTAAATACTTTATTAAAAATAAAAGAAAACAGCAAAGATGAAGTTATCTGTTTATCGAAACTAAAATCTTTATTTTTTGATTTCCGAATAAAAGATTGTACAATTCTCTTTAACATTAAATAATTTTTTTAAATAATTTTTCTATCTCGTCAAGAGTTTCCTTTTTATTAATATTTTCTATACATCTATAGATCTCTTTTTTACTTTTTGAATATTCGTTAAATAATGATAAGTAATCATCAGTAAGCATTTCTATAGTTTCTGAATCTAATTCCTTTTTTCTTGACAAAATTACTTTTGGAGAAGCGTATAAAAAAATATTGAAGTGAGGTTTTAGTAAGAAATTATAAAAAAACTTTACAAAATTTTTATTTAAATCAATATTAGATCTTCTTGAATCATTTATAAAATCAAAATAATAGCGATCGTAAATAACAACTATATTTTTTCTAGTATACTTAAAGTAGATAACCCATTGACCTATAAAATAATCTATTAAATAATAAAAAAATCTTACATAAGAAGATACTTTAGATTTATTAGTCCCTGTTCTGGGTAATACTTCCATTGATTTTTCACTAGCTTTTTCTTTACCATATTTAATAGCGCTTAAAATAGGTAGCATAGATGGTCTATGTCTTAGTTCCTTTACTTCAAAATTATATTTTTTTTGAATAATTACTGTAAACTCTCTTAAAATAGTTGTTTTACCAGCACCATCTACTCCACTAAATGTTATCACTTTCATTGTGTACTTTTTTAAATATTTGTCCTTTTGATTTTAAAACATCATCTATTGCTTCTTCCCATATATTAAGCATCCAAAAAACCTGCTGATGCAATTCTTCTTGAACAGTATACTTTTTTAAATAATAAGAAATTGTGTAAATTAAATAAAACGCATAGTTTTTGTTAATATCAATATTATATTCAGTAATCATAAGCCTACAATCTTTTTCATTTAAAGATTTTTTTACATGTATCATTAACTCTTTATAAGATAATCTCTTTATCATAATAGAGGATTGAAAAACATAATGAAAAGCATCAAATAATAAAGGCATTTCAAACTCACTTAACTCCCAATCAAAAAGATGAATTTTATTATCTTTCGAAAAATACATATTCCAAGGTGTAAAATCACCATGAGAAAGACCTAATCGTACTTTTTTATCAATCTCTAGTTTAAGAATTACTTTTAGAACTTTATCTCCTAAATCTAATATTCTATTTTTATTTAACCCATTATTACAAAACGATTGATTTTTCAAAGTGATAATACTTTGTTTGCAATCATTAATCATTTTAAATTCATTCCATTTAATTTCAATTTCAACTAGTTTTGCTATTTCATTTAAGGATACAAAATGTAAATTGTTTAATTCTAATAATTGTTTGCTTATAATTGGTTTTATATTTGTTATTTCGATTACACCTTGCTCTTTATTACTGCTTAAAACTTTTGGAACCGCTAAATTTTTTAAAGAATATTTTTTTAAAAATTCTAATTTTTCAATTTCATTAGTGACTAATATTTTTGAACTTTTAGTTAAAGCAACTTTTATAAAAAGTGTTGTTTTTTTATTTACATTTAATTCTATGATGGCTTTTCGATTCTCTCCTTTAGTTCCAGTAAATATTGAATAATTATCAGTTTTATTTTTACCTACTATCATTTTAAGGATGCTATCTTTTTCAATGCTCAAAAAAACAGAGCCAGACTTCACTAATTTCGATAACCTAAAAAAGAAAAGTAATTTTATAACCAAGGCAAATACTCTAGCTCTTAAATTAGAAATGTTATAAAAATTTAAAAATGTGGGAGTTTTTAAATCTCTTGGAAAGAGCCATCTTACAGTGTCATCTGGATTGTTTATAAACCAATATTCTTTAGAATCGCTGCTATTGATATCGCATATTTTAGCTCCAAGAAAATTTAAAATTGATTGATCGTTTTTTGATATCATATTAAATTTAGTCGTTAATTTCTTGATAAACAGCTTCTATACGAGTCATCATATTTTTCCAGGTTAAATTTTGAATTAAAACTTCTTTTGCTTTTTTTGAATAATTTTCTCTTAAGGTTGAACTTACTGATAAATCATATAACCCTTTAGACATTTTTTTCATGGTTTCTTTTGGATTTGTAGGTTCAACTTTTACTCCACAACCATCTGCAACAATCATATCTGGACCACTTATTTTTATACAAACAATTGGCAAACCAATTGCTACTGCTTCAAAAAATGCCCAAGTACCACCTTCTTTAAAAGTAGTAGAAAAATAAATATCGCTCTGTGAAAGATAATCAAAAACCTTATCTCTAGGAATCCAACCTGTAAAAACCACATTTTCCTCTAAATTGTTTTCTTTACAAAAATGTTGTAAGTTCTCTTTCTGATACCCATCACCAATAATTATAAATTTAAATGGGATATTGTATGTGCTCTTAAAATCCTTTATTACTTGTAAGGTAAAAATATTAATTTTTGAATGTATAAAACGCCCAACAGTAACAATTTTAATTTCTGAAGATTCTAATGTTTCTTTTCTTTTGTAATGTAACAGTTCTTCTGGAGCACCTGTTTCTAGCATTAATACAGTTTTTTTCCTCCAAAAAAAAGGAATCATTTTATAAGTTTCTTTTGTTCTAACTAATATCTTATCCGATTTTAAACAAGTAATTAGAAAAAGAGGGTTAATTCTTTGTATTGCTTGGATTAATTGTCTTATTATTTCTGTGATTTTTCCTTTAAGAGGAAAATTTCTAATAAATCTTAAGGGAACATTTTCTCCACCACCCACTGGACCTAAGACAAACTTAGTTGGCATAAATGACATAAATGTAGGTAGTAATAAACTACCAAAAGTTAAATAGTGAACAATGTCGAACTTTTCTTTTTTATGAGTTTTACTTGCTTTTAAGTAAGCCCCAAACTGCCATAAGGTATAATATAAATAAAGTCCTTTTTCCCCTTTTTTCCATTTCCTTAACCATTCTGGTAAATCATAATAGATAAACTTCAATTTATTATCTATATTATTTTCTGTTATATAATTTTCAATTGTGTTTTTATTAGATTGTCTTGTTAAAACAAAAACATTACTTTTATTAGCTAGTAAATTTGCCCATTTCCAACCGATTTCCCTTTCAGAACTGAAACCAGGTTCACAAGCATAAGCACAAAGTAATATTTTTCTAAATTTTGTTCCCATTTTTTTTGATAATTTACACTAATCTTAGTTATAATTTATTAAAGTTTATTTTGCCTTATTATGTGTAATAAACTTGTTAATCAAGGTGTCAAAGTATCAGCTAAATTATCTATTATTATTGATAGTATATTCGATGGTTCTTTTTCTATATTCAAATTTATCGATTTTTTTGATTTTGTTGCAAAAAAAGAAGATTCATTATATATAATTATTTTATCGCCTCTTTGCAAAGGAACAATTTTTATGAAATAATATTTAAAAAAATTGAATATATTTAACTTATTATCATTTATAAAAATGATACGATTTGAATTAGACCTCAAAACGGGCCTGGCAGACTGCTTTATAATATTAACATATTTAATAACTACCTCATTACTAACCCCCTTAAAAATAATGCTCTTATCAGAGCTAAATGCTCTTTTAAATTCCAATTTATAATGGTATAAAAATATAGAGAAAGTAAAAAAACCATATTTTTTAAAATTTGACTTAAATGTTTGAAGCAAAATCGTCCTTCTTGCTGTCTTCATTGGGTTCTTTTTAGTAATTAAAATTTCTTTCAGATAATTGGTAATTTTTTTAGATGGACTTTTTGATAATAGTTCTTTGTAATCTTCAATATTATTTGAAATATAATTTCGCAAGTATTTCTCTTTTAAAAGCCCTCCAGCTGCTAAAGTTTTAAATGCTGTTAAGTAACTCTCTGTTTTATTATCAAAAACACTGACTCCATTACTGTTTTTAATTTTAAATTTAATTATATCATTAAAATCATAATATCGTATGCCACCTCCTTCAATATTAAAAAAAAGATCTATTTTTAGCGAGTATGGTACTTGATTTTTAATATTATAAAACGTGTAACATTCGATTCCATGAAATGAAGTCCTTTCAATTTTTTCAAATCCGTTTCTTAAAAAAACGATTTTCATTTCTCTTTCAAAAATATTGTATTTAAATTTATCAATTAGAATATCAATATCATTACTAAAATTATCAAAAGGCAATTCATCTGCATTACGTAAAACAACATATTCGAATTTTGTGTTTATAGTATTGAAAAAATCTATTAAACATTTTTTTTCAATTTTATGCATTTTTAATTATTTTTTTATACATATCTATATATTCAAAAATTAGGCTATTCCAATCAAAAACCTCTTCAATCATTTTTTTTGCATTTCCACCCAACTTAGACCTTAAGTTTTCATTTTCTGCTAAAGTTTTAATTCTAAAAGCAATATCTTCTGGATACGTTTCTGTCATAGCATAAAAGTTCTTATTGAAATAATAAGTCATATTTGTTTGCCTAGATAAAATCATTGGTTTAGCACAAGCCATAGCATCTAAAATTGAGAAAGAAATACCCTCACTAAATGATGGTTGTATGTATATATCTGAATGAATAATAAATTGATATTTTTCTTCCTTGTATTTAGGTCCATGAAAAATTACATATTCTTCTAAAGAATTATTTTTAATAAATTCTTTTACTTTAAAAATGCAGTTTTCTATACCATTACCAACCAAGTGAATCTTTATTGTATCTCTTATTTCTTTTTTTAAATAATTAAGAGCTCCTACAATACCTATAATGTTTTTATCTTCTCTAATTCGTCCAACCCAAACTATATTTATAAAATTAGAAGAAAATGGACTAGGAAGTTCTTTGGAGTTATTTATTTTTTGCAACTCACTAGAGCTTATTCCATTAGGAATTACGTATATAGGCATTTTTAAACCTAAGTTTCTTAGGTAGTATTTCTCCTCATAACAAAGTGCATGTAAAGCATTTGCGTTTTCTATATATGTTTTTTCAATTGTCATCATAGATACTTTTTTCTTAATAGTATCTATTAAATTAGGTGCATACGCACCATGAATAGTAATTGTATAAGGAATTTTTTTCTTTTTTAATGCTTTTAAAATTGTGTTTTTATCAATCATCCACATTAAATGAAAATGTACAATATCAAAATCGAATTCATCAGATAATATGAAATCATTAAAAGTTTTATTCTTAAAAAATTTTGACCGTGGAAATAGTTTTATTTTGGTATCCTTATCTCTTTGAAAATCTTCAACTGCTGTTTGATTATCATTGAAGCTAAAAATTTCTGAAACAACGCCTTTATTATTTAAATATTTGTTTAGATTATAAACAGTTCTTGTGACCCCATTTTCACCATCAGGATTAACTCGTCCATGAGTTATTAAACATATTTTCATAGTTTCATAAATTTTTTAAATATTTAAATTTTAACCAGTTTAAATTAGCACCTAAAAATATTAGTAAGGCTACATCAACTGTTGTAGTAAAAATTCCGTGAATTACTAAAGTTCTGAATAAAACCATAAATATAATTAAGATTATAAATACCCCAAAAAACGTTTGATTATTATCCTGTTTATCATTGTATTTTAGTAATCCAACATTTAATAGTTTATACAAAAAAATAAAAAAAATGGATAAGCCCAATAATCCTGTTTTTAATAAAATAGTTATATAACCATTATGGAACATTGGTATAATTTCTAATTTATCTCCTTGAAAAATCCAAAAAGGTGTCTTTACAACAGTTCCAAAACCATGACCTAATAAAACTTCAAAAAAATTACCCTCAAAATATTTAGTTAAACCTAAATTTGCTTCATAACCTCTGAAATTATTATTTATTTCAGCAGCAGTATAATAATTTTTAATTAATATTTCATCTAATGAGTTTACAATTTTATTCTTAAATGAAACATCGTAATAATCTCGACTTTTTGATGAATTTATAAAACGACCTCCAAAAAGTAAAAATAGAATTGATAAGATGGATATAAAAAACACTTTATTGGTAAATTTAAACTTAATTAGTTTTGGTATTAAAAAGGTAATTAAAACTAGAACATAAGAGGTTCTTGAGAGTGAAATTAGTATTCCAAATAAAAAGAACCAAAATAAAAAAGTTAATATGAATTTAGAAAATAAATTAATTTTATAAATTTTAGAATAATAAACTATTGCAAAAGATAAAACTGAACCAGAAAATTTGAGCCCTAAAGCATATGTTTGTTGAATGTTTAAATTTAATAATAAATAGGGATTCAAAAGGAAATCAGATATTCCTTTAAGCACCATAAAAAATTGAATTAATATTATTAGTTTCATTAATATTTTATATCTAAAGTGTTTTAAGCCTAAATAAAAACCTAATAAAATATAGATTGGTGCTTGGATAAAATAAATAGTATCTCTTAAAAAATAGTATAAATTACCCTTATCCATAAATTTAAACAGACCCATAAAAAGCCCAATAATTAATATATATGTCAAAGAATTGATTTTTTTGTAAATAGCATTATATTTAAGAAGAGTTTTTTGGAAAACTACTAAAAACAGGGGTATTGAAAAAAATACTGTAATTTTTGCAAGTGGTGATAAAGAAAGTATTAATAATATACATACATATATCATTATTATATCTTTTTGGTTGGTTATTTGATAATTACTATTCATTCTCTACTTAATAAAAATAAAATTACTTTCTTAATTTTTTTTTGTAATAATTTATAAAAGATAAAGGGATGATAATTTTAAATACCGACGTCCAAAAAAAAGGAAAGTATAATAATGATGGTGATAATTTAACTAATTTGGGTAATAATTTTAAAAGCTTTAGTACAGAAACGCCTTGCATTTTCATAAACCAAACATCTGCTGACAGTGATTTTTTATAATATATACCTGCATAGTCTCTTTTATCATTAATATTTCTACTTTTTATTTGCTCTTTCAAAAATTTTGTGTGATAAAATCTATCCTTTAATCTTATATCATAATTTTCATATAATGATGATGTTAAACTACCAATATGTTCTCTATAATTGAAAATAGGTTTATTGATATAACCTACACCTCCGTAATTTGAGCTTTCTATAAAAAAAACAACATCTGCTGTAAATTGTGTTTTAAAATTAAATTTTATTTTACCTGAAATCTTTTCCCTTCTAAATACTGCTGAAGGGCAAATTATACCAACTCCATGTTTCAAAAAATATTTAAAAAATTCAGAAGAAGTAAAAGTTTCTTTATAATTATGATTTTGCTCTTTAACAATTTTATTTTCTTTGTTTATGATATGTGCAGCAGTGTGAACAAAAGATAGATCTTTATGTTTATCTAAAAAAGCCACTACACATTCGATAAAATTAGGCTTTAACATATCATCATCATGAAATATTTGAAAATACTCACTATTACCTGTTTCTAAAGCTTTATTTAGATTACCAATAAATCCTAAATTTTCTTTATTTCTAATATAAGTTAATTGAGTAGGGAGATAAGATTTTATTATTTCTGATGTATTATCAGTCGAGCAATTATCCAAGACAAATAAATTAAAGTCTTTAAAAGTCTGGTTAAGCACACTATCTATAGCTATTTTAAGATATTTAGCACGATTATAAGTTGGAATAATTATATCTATTTTACTCATTTTTTAATAAGTTTTTTTAACAAATTTCTTTCATAGTTATTTAAAACATAGAAATAAATTGTAAATAATAAAAGAATATTTGATAATGCTAAGAATATGAAAATATTCTTTATAAAGAAAATATTTAAAAAATAACAAATTAAATAAGTACCACCCATTTTCAAAAAAGGTCCTATTATTTGATATAAGATAAAATTTTGGTAATTAAATTTTAGAAAGTTCGATAATTTTATTGTCAAAAATAATAATGGAAAAAACTGAACTATAGACCAAGCAAATGCAGCTCCATAAATACCATATATTTTAATAAATATTATATTAAGTGATAATAATAAAACACTAGTAAACATATTATTAAAAACTACGAACTTTGGTTTTCCAATGGCATTAGATAAACTAAGAGATGGCAAAGTTAAACACCCTGCTAAAGCACCTAAACAAAATATTTTTAAAATATCACTTATAATGTTTATAGAATCACTGTTCAACCATAAATCTAATATAAATTCGCTTGCAAAAAATAAGTTCATTAATATTGGTAATACCAAGATAAGAGTTATTCTAGTAACATCCTGATAATCTTTTAATAATAACTTATCGTTTTTATTTGCATAACTTACACCAAACTTAGTATAATAAATTAAAAGAATATTACCAGGAATTTCGTAAAGCTTGGAAATTAATTGAAAAGCAATATAGTAAAATGATAAACCACTAATCGAACCTAAAATTGATACAATTATTTTATCAGAATAAGTCATTACTTTTTGAAACAAATCACTGACCACAATTTGAGACGAAAAATGTAATATTTCCTGTATTGTTTTTTTATATATTTTTATTGAAATGCTTTTTATTTTTATAAGTTTTACTGAAAATATTCCAAGAATTATATTTTGAATAACATGTGTAGCTGCTTGTACTAAAAATATCCATATTAGAGGGTTATCTAAAAATGATACATAAATAGTACTTGACCAGCGAATTAATTCTATAATAATATTAAGCCAATTGTAAAATTTATAATTCTGAAAAGAAAACACAATACTTATAAAAAAACCTCTAATTATAAGCATGCAACCAATAACTATTGTGAGGTAATAAATTGTTTTGTAGTTTTCAATAGTATCAAGTCCAAATACACCTATGATTTGATTTGATAAAAAAAAACCTAAAGTTACCAAAAACAAGCAGGCTAATAATGTTAAAAAAATGAAGGAGGAGTATACCTCTTTTAATTTAGGCTTATTAAAATATAGTGTAATAAATCTAACTCCGCTTTTGCTTAAACCGAAATCAGACATTACAAAAAACATTATTAGAATATTATATAAACTAAAAACTCCAAACTCAAAATCACCCAAGTTTTCTAGTAAAAAAGGGATGGCTATCAAATTAATGACGGCTACAACAACTCTATTTAAAAAATTTGAACTAATATCTGTTAAAGTTTTTGACATAATTATTATTCTCTTTTTTAAATATTATTATATCTTTTTAACCCTTGCTCTAACGAAACTTTAGGCTCCCAATTTGGCAATTCTTCTCCTTTATCCCATAGTTTCATTACTTCTCTTTTCCTATAGGATTTTCCACCCCAAATTACATTTACTTTTTTATTGGCTGCTTTTTCAAATACTTTTATCAAATCTTTTAGCTTGTAACTTTCTTTATTGGCTACTGCAAAAATTGAATGACTATTAATTTTATTTTCTAACAATAAATTATATGCTGCTTCGAAAGCACTGCAAACATCATCAATATGAACTAAATTTAAAATTTGATCCCCTGGTGACATACTAAGCTCTGTATTTTCATCAGCAAATTTATTTAATAGATTTATTAGTTTTGGTCTTGTATCGTTTTCGCCATAAGTATCAAAAAGCTTTAAGGTTATTCCTTTAAAGTCTTCTGCCTTAATATAATACTCTAAAAGTGATTCAAAAGCTTGTTTGGTAGCTGCGTATAAACAAACAGGATTATACAATTCATTTTTATAATGTTGCCAAGAAGTACCTGTGTTGATGATTTTGTTAACACCTGCTTCTTTCATAGCTTCTAAAATATGTAAACCAAAAGTAATATTACTTTCTATTAATGAGTCTATTTGAGAGGTATTATGTTCTGCGATAAAGTTAGAAGCTAAATGAAAAACACAATTGGGTTTCACTTTTTCAAAAAAAGAAACTAGCTTACTAAGGTTATTATCATAACTAAAAACCTCAACATCATCTATAATCTTTTCTAAATTAACAAGATTCGAATTAACTCTCGTTATTAAGAATATTTTAAACCCTCTTTTTAATAAGTATTCCGCTAAATTAGAACCCACAAAACCAGTTGCTCCTGTAATTACAATGTTTTTATTCATTTTCTAAAAAGGGTTATCTAAACAAAATTCTTTTAAAGTGGAAAAAGCCATATCTCTATCTGAAATAATATAAGATTTAGTTTCCCAATCAAAACCAAATGAATCAAATTTTATTCCCATATCTGACTTAGGATTATATTCTGTTGCAACATTATAAACTGTAATGGTGTCGTCTTCTAAAGATTTAAAACCATGAGCTAACCCTTTAGGTATGAAAATAGATTTATTATTAAATGCAGACAATTCTACAGAAATAAATTTTTGGTAAGTCTTTGAATTCTTTCTTAAATCTATAACAACATCTAAGATAGAGCCTTTAGAAACATAAACTAATTTTTCATGATCATGTGGCGGTAATTGAAAATGCATCCCTCTAATAACATTTTTTTCTGAGGAAGAATAATATGATTCTCTAATATCAAAGATTATATTATTTTCCTCAAATAGATTTTTATTAAAGGTTTTTACAAAATGACCTCTATTATCCGAAGCATTAAAATTATCAATTACATAAACTCCTTTTAAAGTTGTTTCTTGAAACTTCATTAATTTAAAAATTTAACCCAAAAAACTCTTCCAATTTATCTACTACAAAATCCAAATGTTCATTGGTTAATGCAGGTTGTACACCAATCCAAAAGGTATTGTTCATTGTAATATCTGTATGTGTTAAATCACCTACAACTCTATACTCAACATTTTTAAAGTAGGGTTGCTTTAATAAATTGCCTGCAAATAGTAATCGCGACCCAATCTTATTATCATCTAAAAAGCGTGTTACCTCCACTCTAGTGACGCCTGCTTCGGGTTTTACTGTTAAAGGAAAACCAAACCATGATGGGTTGCTATTTGGTGTTGGTTCTGGTAATTCCAAGAAATCTGTCAACGTTTCTAAACGTGCTCTTAAATAAGCATAGTTTTCTCTTCGTCTTTGAATAAAGAAATCTAGTTTATCTAATTGCGCCAAACCACAAGCAGCTTGCATATCTGTAATTTTTAGATTGTAGCCTGAATGTGAATAGACATATTTATGGTCATACCCAAAAGGCAAGTCTCCGTGTTTTTGTTCAAATCTGCATCCACAAGTATTATCGCACCCTGGTGGACAATAACAATCTCTACCCCAATCTCTAAAAGATTCTGCAATTACTTTCAATTCTGGATCGTTCATAAAAACAGCCCCCCCTTCACCCATGGTCATGTGGTGTGCAGGATAAAAACTTAACGTGCCAATATCTCCAAAAGTTCCACATTTTTTCCCATTAAATTCAGCTCCTAAAGCATCACAGGTATCTTCAATTAACCATAGGTTATATTTGTCACATAATTCTTTTACCTTACCCACATTAAAAGGGTTCCCTAAGGCATGTGCCAACATAATCGCTTTTGTTTTTGGTGTAATGGCGGCTTCAATCAAATCTGCATTTACATTGTGGGTTTTGATATCTACATCTACAAATACAGGAATGGCTCCAAATTGTACAATAGGATTTACCGTAGTTGGAAAACCAGCAGCTACACCGATTACCTCATCTCCTTTTTTTACAGCTCTATCTCCCAATTTTGGTGAAGTAATTGTACTAAACGCCACTAAATTTGCTGATGAACCTGAATTCACAGACAAACAGTATTTTACACCTAAAAAATCAGCTAATTTTTTTTCAAACTCGGTATTAAATCTCCCTGTGGTTAACCAACCATCTAAAGAGGCTGATACCATATTTTGTAATTCTTCTTCACCTAATAATTTTCCTGAAGGAGGAACGATAGTTTCTCCTCCGATAAAAGGTTGCGGTTTGTATTGTTCTTTTGCATATTTACTAACTAAACCTGCAATTTCTTTTCGTAAAGATTCTAAAGTATTATTCATTTGTATAATTTTGATACGTTGCAATTTCCTGCAAACATTTTTGTTTTATATTTTTGCCTGATAGCCAATCTTGATGCCAATTGACAATTAAATTTAAGGTTGTATCTAAGTTCCATTGTGGCATCCAATGCAATTTTTGGGCTGCTTTAGAGCAATCTAATTTTAAAAAACCTGCTTCATGCGGATTATTATTTTTGTCTAATTCCCATCGCGCACCTTTGCCCCATTTTTCAACCATATGATCTAAAATCCACCCTACTGATTTACAATCTTCGTCTTTAGGACCAAAATTCCATCCTTCAGCAAAAGCCGCTCCTTCTGTGTAAAGCTTTTCAGCCAATACCAAGTAGCCAGAAATAGGTTCTAATACGTGTTGCCAAGGTCTTGTAGACAATGGATTACGTACAATCACAGATTTTTCTTTTTCAAAAGCCTTTAAGATATCCGGTATTAATCGATCGTCTGCCCAATCTCCACCGCCAATTACATTCCCTGCTCTACCTGAAGCTAAAAAGGCTGTATCGTTGGTATTAAAAAAAGAACGTCTATACGCAGCCGTTACCAATTCTGCACAACCTTTACTGCTACTATAAGGATCGTATCCACCCATAGGTTCATTTTCACGATACCCCCAAGCCCATTCCTTGTTTTCATAACATTTATCGGTCGTTACAGAAACAATCGCTTTTAGATTCGCACAGCCTCTTGCAGATTCTAATACATTCGCAGTGCCTATTACATTGGTCATGTAGGTTTGTATAGGCTCTTTATAAGAAAGTCGAACCAATGGTTGTGCTGCCATATGTAGCAAAATATCTGGATTGAAATCAGTCATACTTGCTTTCAAAGTTTCTAAATCGTTGATATTTCCAATTTCAGAAATCATATCTTCCCCTACATTCGCTTCAAAAAATAATGAAGGATTGGTTGGCGGCTCCAAAGAATATCCTTTTACAACAGCTCCTAAAGACTGTAACCATAAAGAAGTCCAACTCCCTTTAAAACCTGAATGCCCGGTTAAAAATACGCGTTTCCCACTCCAAAAATCTGAATGTACTTGTCCGTTTACTCGTTCCATACTTTCCAAGGTGCTTTATTCGTATCCCATAATTTTTCTAAATACTGTTTGTCTCGCAAGGTATCCATAGGCTGCCAAAATCCTTCATGCTTAAAAGACATTAACTCTCCATCTTTAGCCAAGCCTTTTAAAGGTTCTTGCTCCCAGATACTACCATCGCCGTTTATGCGGTCAATTACCTTAGGAGATAACACGAAAAAACCTCCATTAATTAAAGCGCCATCTCCTCTTGGTTTTTCTTTAAACTCAACTACTTGCCCTTGATGAATGTCTAAGGCTCCAAATCTTCCAGGAGGATACGCCGCAGTCAAGGTTGCATCCTTTCAGTGTGCTTTGTGATAGGTTACTAGTTCTTTAATATTGATATCGGCAACACCATCTCCATACGTAAAACAAAAGGCTTCTTCATCTTTTAAATACGGGGCTACTCTTTTTAATCTTCCACCAGTCATCGAGGAATCACCGGTATCTACTAATGTTACTTTCCAAGGTTCTGCTCTTTTTGTATGCACAATCATTTCATTGCCATTCATATCGAAAGTA
>Ga0228636_1000085_pt1 | contig 24422 bp, 22 predicted proteins | sample 45DmetaG_FD_182709 | JGI IMG/M metagenome (GOLD analysis project Ga0228636, IMG submission 182709) | Seawater microbial communities from Monterey Bay, California, United States - 45D | ecosystem: Environmental > Aquatic > Marine > Coastal | place: USA: California | collected 2016-11-03 | reverse complement strand
GCTAGTTGTCTAGAAATACCATCAACTTCACCACCATAAAAACGACGCATTCTACGTTGTCTTTCAGTTTCGTTAGCTGGTACTGGTTCAGAAAAAATTCTAAAAGCTCTATTATCAGTAACACCATCTACACCAGTAATATTACCTATCATATCATTATTTAAAATGCCAATGATATCCCAACCTTTTTCTTGAGCATATTTTGCTAATCCTGCACCACCAAAAAGTCCTTGTTCTTCTCCTGAAAGACCAACATAAATAATACTACTTTCAAATTGATATTTACTTAAAACTCTAGCAGCTTCCATTGTTCCAGCCATACCAGAAGCATTATCATTTGCACCTGGAGCATCTTTAGTAAAATTAGAACCATCACTATTTCTAGAGTCTATATCTCCACTCATTATAATATATCTATTTGGATATTTTGTGCCTTTTTGTATGGCTACAACATTTACAACATAGGCATCATGAGGTACTCTTCTGCTCATTTTTGTTGTCACCAAGTCTTTTTGATAAAATACATTTAAGCAATTATTACAGTCAGATGAAATTTTATCGAATTCAGATTTTATCCATCTTCTTGCTGCACCTATTCCTCTAGTATCAGAAATGGTGTCAGAAAAAGTGTTTCTTGTGCCAAATTCTGTTAAGGTTTTAACATCTGCTTTTATTCTATCTGCAGATATCGCATCTATAATATCATATATTTTTTGATCTGTTTGAGCAGAAATAATGGTTGAAAAAAGTAATGCAATTAATGTAATTTGTTTCATTTTTTTATTTTTTAAATTTCCAAAAAGGTATTTGTACTTCATTTCTTAATACTGTATCTTTTTTTCTGTTAATGTATTTACGGTTTATTCTTAAAAGGTGTTTCCCTTCTTTTAAGCTATCTATATTTATATAGGTTTCGAATCCTAATTTTTTATTTTTATTTGAAGTTACTACGTATTTTGTTTCGTAATATGTATCATTAATTTTTGTTAAATATATTTCATTAAATGTTTTAAAATATACTTTAGTTAAGCTGTCTTTTTTTCTGAAATCAAAGGCGTTAAAATTATTTGAAAATTTTATACCTGAGTTTAACCCTCTATAATCATCTTTTGGTCTAAGACCTGGATTAAAATCAAATAACCTATCTTCAATATTATCATTAAAAATGATAAATATTTTTAAATAGTTGTCGGTGATTACTTTAGACTGAATTGTTGCTCTATTAATAAAATCGTTTTCTTTTTTTATTAAGTCTTCATAATTACCAGCATTAGCAACAAACTCAGAAGATCTTTTGTCTAAATTTATATAATTAGAATCTACATAAGTATAAGAGGTTAAGTATAAAATACCAATATAAACGGGTACTAATATTAAACTTAATTTTTTACCAAACTTATTATCTAAAAAGTTATATACTAAAGGTCTATATAAAAAAGAGAGTGTTATAATATTAAAAACCCTATAAAAAGGAAAATAAATTTTACTGGTCCATTTTTTACGTTTCAAAAAGCCTTGAGTTATAAAATCTAAAAATGTAAAAAACATACCAATTAAGGTAAATAAAATAAGCCCTATTCCAGTTATACTAGATATGTTTTCCCATATTCCCTCTAAATCATTATCTAAAAAAAGTAAGACTAATATTAGAATTAATACAACACATAAAAAACTTGCTAAAAAATAAAAAATAAATAAAAAAGAAACTGCAAATACAATACTGCAATAATCTTCAAGAGTTGCTATATAGTCATCAAAAGAGCCTATTTTTTTTTGAAGATATTTTGTAAATTTATTTGAGTAGTTAAGCTCATCATAATCTATATCTCCAGATACATAACGTAAGCCTAGTGCACCAATCCATAAGCCACGAAGTATAACATGTATTAATAGATTTGTAATTAAAATCCAACAAGAAATGTTAACAGCAAACCATATAAAAGTTTCTGTTAAATGTTGTTCATGCTGTGCTATTTGAAATTTTAGAGCTAAAGTATCTGTAGCTGAAAATAGACCTAAAATCGCAAAACCAGAGATTAATAGTTCTAGTTGCCAACTTTCTTGCTGTAACTTATCTAATAGTTCTTTAAAAGTAGAATTATGTAGCTCTTTGCTCATATATAAATTTACTCTTTAAAGATAGTGAGCTTTTTAAAAATAAAAAAACCATCCTAATTTAATATAAATATTGACTTTTAAACTAAATTATATTTTTTGCAATTTATAGGTGTTTTAAGTGTATTTAAATGATAATTATTAAAAAAGATTTATGATTTTAACAAGTAATTTGTTATTATTGCATACTAACCAAAAAAAACCTATGAGACCTACAATTAATAAGATTGCTGTAGCAATGCTTGTTGTTACCTTTATGCAAGCTACTACAGTTGCTCAATCAAAAACTCAAAAAAACTCAAAATTAACTTACCAAAAAGTATTAGATAAATACTATGCAGCTATAGGTGGTAAAGAAAAATTAAAGAATGTCAATAATAAGTTGATGAAATTCTCTTCTAAAATTTCTACAGAAGTTTCAGGAAAGACCACAAATATGACCACTAAAAATATTATGGCTGTTAATAAAGATGGTAAGTATTTAATGTTAACTGGCGATGAAAAAGATTTATTGACTAAAATTTATTTTGATGGTGAAAAAGGATATACTTATTTAAAAGCCCTAAATTCTAAAACAAAATTTGATGACAATTTAAATAAAATGTATAAGAATCTCTCTAATTCAATGTTAAATGGATTTGAAGCTGAGAGTATACAATATTTACCAAAAGTGACCACAGATTCTCTTAGTGGAAAACAATATCATGTAATTGAAAGTTTTACAGAAGCTAACAATCAAATAATAAAATCCAAAATGTATTTTGATACTAAAACTGGATTATTATATGCAACTTTTGGTACAGGAGCAGGAACAAAAACAGAGTCTTTTCATTTAGATTACAAAGATATAAATGGCTTTTTAACTTCTATGAATACTATAATAGTTTCTGATTTAGGAAATGGTATCAAGTCTATTATTTCGACTGTTTACGAAGAGTATAATTATAATGGTTTTTTAGATTCTTATTTTACAGAAGATATTTCTGTTTCAGTGCAGCAACTAAATTCAATTACAGTTTCTAATGAAAGACATCAAAAAGGGTTAGCTACTTTAGGATTATCTTCAGGAACTATACCAGATAAAATTGGAAATAATACTATTACAAATAAGCCTGTAGTTGTTGGAAATAGTTTAAGAGATATAGCCTATAAAGAAATATTAGAAAGTAAAAAGAACGATTCAACTCAACTAGTTTCTAATAATACTAATACTATAAAATCCGTAGGTGTAAAGACTAAAGTAAAAGATTTACAAGATGATTATAAAAGTTTTGAAGATCTAAAATATAGAAGAAGTTCTCTTTATACAATGATGATTAACGATCCTGGAAGAGAAAGAAATAACATCATTAGAAATGCATTTGGTAATACAGAGTTGTCAACAAAATTTAATGACCATAACATTGGTCCCTATTTAATTCCTGGTAAAGAAGCCGAAAAAGATCAAGTACCTAGAATTGAAGCCTATTTAAATGAAAATAATGTTGCCAAAGAATTAATTGCTAAATGGTTTAATAGAGATTCTAATGGTAATTTTAATATGGAATTAGTAGCAGAAAGAGGGCAGTATAATGCATCAGATTTAAATGTGCAAATCGCAAAAAATTCTAAAAGAGGTGCAGCAATTTTAAAAGATGCAGGAGAAGAATTAATAGGTAACACATTTGTTATTGTCTATGATTATAAATACACCAATAAAGAAAAGACAGCAAAAAAGAGAGGTGGTTTTTTAAAAGCTATTTCTTCTATAGCCTCAATAGCTGGTGCAGATGATGTTTCATTAATTACAGATGGTGTTAAAATGGCTTCAGATGTTGTAGGTAAAGGGTACTTTGTAAGAACAACTTCGTATTTATACAAATTAGTTTGGGATGATGAGACAGCTAATACATTCTATACAGAAATGTGGGTTGATAAAGATAACCCAGATCAATCAAAAAAAGAAACCTTTGAAAAATCGAACTTATTCAAGCTTAAATATGTTGGTAGTGAAATAAGTAGAACAAACTTACAATCAACTATTTTTACATCTAAAAGTAATGATCAATTAATTGAAATAGCTACAACAAGAGCCGTAGATAAAAATATAGGTAAACTTCAAAGAAAATTTGAAGAATTTAGAGTTAAAACACCACTATTGTCTGGAGATCCGATTTCTGCAAAAATAGGAACTAAAGAAGGTCTTGAGAAAGGTGATAAATTTGAAGTTTTAGAGCAGCTGGTAGATGAAGATGGATTTACTTCTTACAAAAGGGTAGGTACAATTACTGTAGACCCAAGAAATATTTGGGATAATGCCTATTTAGCTAACGAGCAAGAAGAAGCAGTTGAAAAAAAGCCAGAGAAAAAAGTAACACAAAAAATATGTTTGCTACTTTCTCTATAAAGAAAAAAGATAAAAAGGATAAGAAAAATAAAAAATCTAAGAAAGAAGAAGAAAAAGTAGAAAAACCAAATTACACAATATTTAAAGGTAAAAAAGGTAAATACGCTTCAGGAATGTTAATAAGACAAATAAATTAAAATAATGGCAAATAATAAATTAAATCTTTTAGTGATATTGCTTTTTGTTTCAACAATTGTTTTTTCTCAAGGAAAAAGAAGAACAAGCGAGAAACAAAATATGAAATGGAATTATGATCTTGAATGCGTAGGCGTTGGAAATCAAGGAGAATATTTGGTCAAAGTCTTTTCATTTTACAGAAAGAAAAAAAGAAAAGGACTAGATTTAGAATTAGCAAAAAAGAATGCCTTACATGGTATTATTTTTAAAGGAATAAACTCTAAAAGTAGAGATTGTGTTTCACAACCTGCACTTATTAAAGATGCCAATGTAGAGGAGCAAAAAAGTGAATATTTCGATTCATTTTTTAAAGAAGGTGGTAAGTACAAAAAATTTGTAAACTTAACCACTGGAGGTGCTGTTGAATCTGGAGATAGAATGCAAGTAAGAATAGGAAAGAAAAAGTATCTAAAAGTTGGTTTGGTTATTTCTGTTAATAAAGACTTATTAAGAAAAGAGTTAGAAGCTGCAGGTATAATTAGAAAACTAAATGCGGGATTTTAAAGGTGATTATTATGAAAAGAATATTATATATAACTTTTTTAAGTTTAACTATTACAGCACTAGTTTCTTGTGGATCAAGACAAGTACCCAAAGTAATATCTGGATATTATAGTTATGATACAGAATGTATTAGAAAAGATGCAGGAGGAGAAATGCTTGTAAGAGCTTGGGGTAAAGGGCTTAATCAAAAAGAAGCTGAACTTGATGCTAGAAAGAAAGCTGTAGACGATTTATTGTTTAAAGGAATTCGAGGTACAGATGATTGTAGTATCAATCCAATTATTTCAAATCCAAACGCTAAAGAAGATGCAGAAAGAAAAATGTATAGATTTTTTAAAGACAAAGGTAAATTTAGAAAATTTGTCTCACGTGCTAAAGCAGAAAAATTAGACGAAAAAGAAATAGGGCAAGGACAAAAAGCATATGGTTTGTATTTTACTGTAGATACAAGAGAACTAAGAAAACTTTTTGTTAGAAAATTAAAAAATAAATAGATGAAAAAATTAACGCTTACCATATTATTAGTTGTAATTTGTTTTACAACATATTCTCAAGCAAAAAAGCCAACACTAATGGTTTTACCAAGTGATGCTTGGTGCATAGATAATGGTTATGTTATAGAATACGATAACCAAGGAATTAAAGAAGTAGTACCTGATTTTAAATCTGCATTTCAAAGAGATACAGACCTTTTACTTGTTATTAGTAAAATAAATGGTTTAATGGCGGAAAGAGGTTTCCCACTAAAAAATGCAGAAACCGTATTAAAGAATATTAATAGCACTACTGCAATAGACAATATGAGATCTTCTAAAGAAGGTGGTTCACAAATTGCAGAATCACTTGTAGATCAGCTTCTAAACCAAGCTAAGGCAGATATTGTTATTCAGTTAACATGGACCGTCAATAAAGTAGGTCCAAAGAAAACACTAACCTTTAATATGCAAGGTTTAGATTCTTATACCAATAAACAAATTGCAACTGCAGCTGGTACAGGTGCTCAAACATTTTCATCAGAAGTTGTAGTTTTATTAGAAGAAGCAGTAATATCATACATGGATAAATTTACCAACTCATTACAAGTGCATTTTGATGATCTTTTTGCAAACGGAAGAGAAGCTTCTATTCGTATAAAAAGATGGGATGATTGGGAGTTTGATCTTGAATCTTATTTTGGAAAAGATGATGAAGAGTTGGGTATTATTATAGAAGACTGGCTTGCAGATAATACTGTCAAAGGAAGATTTTCTACAACAGATGCTACAGAAAATATGATGGTTTTTGAACAAGTACGAATTCCTTTGTATTACGATAGAAATGGTAGGCAAAGAGCCATGGATACCAGACGTTTTGCAAGCAATCTAAGTAGGTTTTTAAGAGATAAGTTTGGTATTGAAAATAAATTAACAACAAAAGGATTGGGAGAAGCAACATTAATTCTTGGAAGTAAATAAAATAGATATGAAGAAATTATTAAATATTTTTGTTTTTGCATGTATTATTTCGATAGCACAAGTAAATGCCCAGAGAAATAATCTTTCAGATAGTGAAAGAGTTAAGATTGTTCCTTATGTTCCACAACAAATAGAAAATATTTCTTTAATTGTTAGAAACAACCTGCAAAGTAAACTAGCCCAAATTGTTACTAAAAATGGTTTTGCAGGCTCAACAGGATTTACCAATAGATTTATTATTGTTCCTAATATTTCTGTTTTAACAAAAGAGGTTGTTGCTGGAGCACCAACAAGAATTGCGTTAACTCTAGATGTTGCACTATTTGTCGGAGATGGAATTGATGGTACAAAATATTCAAGTACAAACATAACTGTACAAGGAGTTGGCATCAATGAAACTAAGGCATTTATTTCTGCAATTAAAAATATTAAAGCAAACAATAAAGAAATTACAAACGTACTCGAAGATGCTAAATCTAGAATTATTGACTACTATGATAATAATTGTAATTTTATTATAGCTGATATTGAAAAATATGAAGATGCAAGAGAACTTGATAAAGCTCTAGGTATGGCAATGTCAGTACCAACTGTAAGTAAGTCTTGTTACAAAAAAGCTGCTAGAAAAGTAAAACCAATTTTCGAGAAAATAATCAATACAGACTGTAAAGAATTAATGAAGAATGCGCAAATAGCTTGGAATAAAGGAGAAGATTATGATGCTGCTAATGAAGCTGCCGTATTTTTACGTAAAATAGACCCTGCATCTTCATGCTATTCAGATTTAGAAAGATTAGTTTCTGATATCAAAAAAGAATTAAGAAAAGATGAAAATGAAATAAAGGATGAGATAAAAGAAAATAAAGAATACAAAAGAAAGCAAGCAGAAAAGGAGTGGGACTTTATACTTCAAAAGCAACGTGATTTAACAGCTTATAAACTTAAAGAAATAGAAGCTTATAAAGAGGTAAACATAGAAAGAGCTAAAAATCAAAAAAAGACAGATATTTATAATATAAAAGAGTGGTTTAAATAAAAACCATATTAAAATCATAAAATAAAAAAACCATCTTAGCTTAATTCTAAGATGGTTTTTTTAAATTATTTTTAATGTAAATTATTCTTGATCTAATTTTTTGGTGATATTAAAGCCAATTAATAAAGATGCTCCTGCACATAAAAATATAGATGCTACATAAAATGTTTCAGGACTTATATACATATCTGGTCTAGTATTATAAGGCCCATCATAAGCAAAGTTTAAAGCTAAAACTGCACCTAATAAAACACCTACTCCAATACCCATTGCTAATAAACCAAGGTTTAAAATTAAAACTTTCCAAAAAGGAGCAGCATTTTTGCTTCTTCCTTTCATAAAAATACTTGCATCTGCTCCTTTTTCTATTAATGCTAATCTTTCTTTATTTCTTGTAGAAAAGTATAAATAGAAAACTCCAAAAATACTTCCAAAAATTACTGCTAAAACTGCTACTTCCATATGATTTGATTTTTAAATGGTTAATTTTATATTGTTTGTAGCTTTGACGAATCATTTTACAAAGAGGTTACAAAAAAATAAAAATAATTTTTTTAATAAATATTGTAACCTTTATTTAAAAATATATGTCAAATAGGAAATGACTACAACTAAAGACCAACTATATATTGATAAAGTCATCAATGGAGATGCAAGTGCTTTTGCATATCTTGTTGATAATTATAAAAATATGGTGTTTAGTTTAGCATATAAAATGACAAAGAATAAAGAAGAAGCAGAAGAAGTAAGTCAAGATACATTTATAAAAGCTTTTAAAAATTTATCAAATTTTAAAGGCGATTCTAAATTTTCTACTTGGTTATATAGAATTTGTTATCATACAACTTTAGATGCTATTAAAAAGAATAAAAAAAACAATTACACTTTTGAAATAAACGAAGTTACTTACAATCAAATACAATCAGTAGAAACAATTTTACAAGGTATAGAAAGAAAAGAACGTTCAGTAATTATGGACAAATGTCTAATGAAATTACCAGATGAAGAACGAAGTATTCTTTGGATGTTTTATTATGATGAGTTATCTTTAAAAGAAATAATTGAAGTTACTAATTTATCTGAAGCCAATTTAAAAGTAAAACTACATAGAGCAAGAAAAAAATTATTGACAATTGTAGAGAAAAATATAGAACCAGAAATGATAGAAAATTATGGGAGAAAATAAACACATAAAAGAGTTAGATAATTTTTCTAAAAAATATATAAAAGATATTGATACAGAAAAATTATCACCAGAATTTACTAGTGAATTAATGAAAAAAATTCAAGTATTAAATGTATATAAAGTACAATCTTTTACACCTTTAATTTCTAAAAAAGTTTGGTTTTTAATTGGTTTTCTTCTTGTTGCAATTTTATCTATTCCTTTTAATTCTAATAAAGAAAGTATTTTAAGTGTACCAAAATTAGATGTTACTTTTTTAAATAAATTTCAGTTATCTAATTTGTTTGAAAGCGTTTCTATTTCTAATACTACTTTTTCTATCATTTGCCTGTTTGGCTTTATGATTTTTATTCAGTTTATATATCTAAAAAAATATTTTGAAAGTAGAATAAATTAATTTTTTACATAAATGTTACACTTACAATTTTACCGTTTTTAATACTATAAATAGCTACTGCTTTAAATGTTCTTCCATTTGCAGTTACTAATTCATGATCTATAACTTTGTCTTTAAATACAATTCGTTTTAAAATTTTGCAATTTAAATCTGGTGTATTTTTAAAAAACGAATCATAGTTTTCTCTCATTTTTTCTAAACCCTCATAACTTAACGTATTTGGAAATCGATAGACTTTTACGTTTTTAGCAAATGGTTTTAAAAAAGCATTAATATCTCTATTATTGTATCCAATAAGTTGTTCTTCAGCTAAATATCTAGGTGAAACTTCTGCTACAATTGCAATTTTTGTTCCTTCACTATTAACAGTCATTCTAGAAATGTTATTGATGTTTTCATCAAAAAAACTAAAGAATAATTTGGGGTTTTTATCTGTTTTGGGATTAAATTGATAAATAGTAGATTGGTTGGGTATTAGCAAAGTTACATTAGGTAACCAAGTAACATCTTCTGTCTTGCCAACAGAAGTAATGGTTTTTATTTCTTTTGTTTTTGGGTTTAAAGATTTCAATAACCAATACTTATCATTCTCCTTACTTATAAAACTCATTAATTCTGTACCAGGAATTTTATGTACAGAACGTCCTACATTTTTTGCAACAGTTGTATTTGTTTTACTTTTTAAATCAGATATAATGAGATGTAAACTATCATTTACAATTACTGAAGCTACAACCGTATTTTCATCAAACCATGCAGGGTATGCAACTTTTAAATCAGGAATTAGTTCAGTGCTTTTTTTTGATTTACGATCATATTTATAAAAACGCTGTAAGCCATCATTATCTAAACGAACAGCTGAAATTTGACTAGAATTTGGAATTCTCTGAGGTGAATATTCTCCTCCATTAGATGTGTTTGATCTATAATTTAAATTTTTATTTGTTGAATTTAGATTACTTAAAACAATTTCTGTTTGTCCATTCTTTTCTGAAGTGAAAAGTACTTTATCATTTTCATAAAAAAAAGGCTGACTATCATAACCAGTATTGTTAGATATGTTTTTACCATTTTTTAAAATATAGGATTCCTCTTTTTTTACAATATCAAAAACATGAATTTCTGTATTGGTTTGTGATAAAACTGAAGAAGAGATAAAAAAGATAATGAGAATAAAAATTTTCATAAGAAACGATTTTCTCAAATATAATAAATTCTATAAAGCCAAATACATATGATGATTTGGATTACTATGTATTTCAGATATTCTAAAATCACTTTTACCAACAATTGTAAACCCCATTTTTTTATAAAATTGTATAGCTCTTTCATTTTTAACCCAAACTTTCAACCAAATTCCTATTTGATTATTTTTTTTACATATTTGAATATTAAAATCTAAAAGTTGTTTGGCTAAGCCTAAACCATAATGACTTTTTAAAAAATATATTCTACTTAAATAAGTAATATTTTCTGCATCAATATTTTCGCAAGTAAGATTTAAAACAATTTTAGAATAACCAACCACATCATTATTATAAGTTAATAAATAATACTGTTGAGTGTTTTCTGAAAGTTCTTTAGCAAAGTTTTTTACTGTAAAATTTTCTGAGATGTAACTATCTATATCATTTTTTGGAGCAGAATGCCCATGTGCAGGTAAAAAAGTTTCTATACTTAATTTTGATAATAAGTTTGCATCTTTTTGGGTAGCTTTTCTAATAGAAATCATATTATACTACTTTGCTTAAATACAGTGTTTTTAGTTTTTATTATCTTTTTTAATTTCAAAAATATACGTTACTATAATGTCTTCTTTGTAATACAGATGAACATCAAAATAACCTGCTTTATTAAATGTGTATTTTAATGTAGTAGTGTCGTTTTTTTGACTTATGAAAGGGTTATAAGTTTTCTCTGAAACTCCTGACACAAAAACTAACTTTAAATTTTTTGGATCAACTTCTTTTTTAAAAACATAATTAAAGTTAAAAATATTACCTTTTTGTAAGCTATAATACATCTTTTTAGGAGATATGTATTTATTTAAATATGTATAAGCACCACCATACAATAAAGGCATTTCTATAAACTCTTGAAAAGTTGGCATTTTATCACCAAGAAGTGAAAACTCTTTTTGAATTGGAAAATGATTTTTGATAAATAGTTCTGGTTCTGTTAAAAAATACCCATCATTATATTTAAAAATAAATCTATTTTCATCTGGATAAGAAATACCTGCAGCCCAAGTAGCATCACACAAATACCATTTATTATATATTTTAAAAGCATTCCAGGTATGATTAGGGTAATTAGGGTCAAATTCTGTTATATCTACAGTTCTACCAAAACCATAAACCATCTTAGATTCTATATCTACAACATCACACATAGCTTTAAACAAATATGCGTAACCAGTACAAATGGTTTTTTTTCTTTTTAAGAGTTTAGAAAATAAATCACGTTTTAACTCAGAATTCCATTCTGCGAGTTTTATAGAATCTTTTTTATATTTTTTTCTTTTGCGTTCGTTTTTAGAGTATAATTTAAAATCGCTTGCAATATTTAAACAAATCCATTTATAAATGGCTCTTACTTTTTCTATATCAGTATCAAGATTCTTTGTTAGATCAAAAGTAAGCTTATTTAAATTAAATAATCGCTTACTCTTAATAGTACTTGCAATTCTATCTGCTTTTGCAAAATTGATATGTTTAAAGTCAGATTTTTGACTAAAACAGAGTGTAGTGGATAAAACAAAAAGTAAAAAAAAAGCTTTTTGCATACAGAATTATTGCCCTTTTCTTTTAGAAGAAAAACGCTTATTAGTTCCAACTGCACCTAACATTTCATTATCATCTTCTTTTAATACGATAGTAAGATTTGTAGAGTTTTTTGTGATGGTAACTTTTTGTTTTAGATAGCCTAAGTAAGAAAAGTATATAACATCACCAACATTTAATGTTTTAGGAAAAGTAAATTCTCCTTTTCTATTTGATGAGGTATAAACAGACTTATCTTTTAAATAAATATTTACTCCATTTAAAGGTTCTGCCTTTTCTTCAGTTTTACCTTTTACAACGCCTTTTACTTCAACTTTTTGAGCATTAATGGTTGATGTACCTAAAAAACTAATAAAAAATAATGTTATTAAAATTTTAGTTGATGTTGTCATTTTTACAGTTGTACTCGTTTTCATAATGATATGTTTTTAATGTTGATATCAAAACTATAGGTAAATAAAAAAACTTAAAAATGCTATTTAGCTAAGTAATTCATTTACTGGGTTAAAGTTACTTTTTATTTAGTAAAATTGAAAATGAAAAGATATAAAACTTAAAAAATTAATACCAACGCTTTTTATTTTTTTTAGAAGCTGTAGATTTTCTACTTTTTTTATGTTTACTAATTGTATTAGGTTGTTTCTTTTTGTGCTTTGGTTCATGAATTGGGTAGGGGTGATCATCAATAACTTTTATAGGTTTCTCTATTAAAGATTCAATGGTTTTTATATAACTATTTTCATCAGGAGAACAAAAAGAAAAAGCAATTCCAGATTTACCTGCTCTACCAGTTCTACCAATTCTATGCACATAAGTTTCAGGAATATTTGGGATATCAAAATTAATAATGGCATCTACGTTGGTAATATCTATGCCTCTAGCAGCAACATCTGTAGCAATTAAAATACTTGCCTTTTTAGTTTTAAAATCTTCAATGGCTTTGTTTCTAATAGACTGTGTTTTGTCTCCATGAATGCTTGTTGCTTTATACTCATTTTTAAGAAGAGTTTGTTCTAATTTGTCCACTCCAAATTTAGTTCGTCTAAATATAATTATTTTACCATTTATGGTGTTTCTTAACAAATGTAAACACAAGTCTGTTTTGTTTTTTTTAGGCAAATAATATAATAATTGCCCAATATTTTTTGCAGTAGTTTCTTCTGGGTTTATTTCTACTTTAATAGCATTTTTAATTACAGATTTTGCAAGATCATCAATTTTTTCTGGAATAGTGGCAGAAAATAAAAGGGTTTGTTTTTTTCTAGGACAAAGTTTTTCAATCTTTTTAACGTCATTGATAAAACCCATGTCTAGCATTAAATCAGCTTCATCTAAAACAAAGATTTCTAAATGACTTAAATCTAAATGACCTTGAAGCTGTAAATCTAATAAACGACCTGGAGTTGCAATTAAAATATCTATGCCTTTTGCTAACTTTTCTTTTTGAGGTTCTAAAGAGACACCTCCAAAAACTGCTGTAGTTCTTAAGTTAGTATACTTGCTAAATAAGGTAAAGTTTTCTTCAATTTGTATTGCTAGTTCACGAGTAGGAGTCACTACTAAAGCCTTTATGGTTTTTGCTCCTTTTTCAGCATCTTGTTTATCAAATAGTAAATTGATTATTGGCAATGCAAATGCAGCAGTTTTACCTGTACCTGTTTGTGCAGCTACAATTACATTTTTCTTAGCTAAAACTAAAGGTATTGTTTTTTGTTGTACTAAAGTTGGTCTCTGAAAACGTGCTTCAGAAAGTGACTTTAAGATAGATTTATGTAATGGTAATTCTGTGAATTGCATTGATTGATTTTTTTGTAAAGGTAGTATAAAAGCTGCCTAGTTTTAGATGTAAACTTTTTTATCAACAAAAAACCTCTCTGAATAAACAGAGAGGTTTTGGTTTTATAGATTCCTGTAAAATCCAATAACAAAAATTATTGATTACTTAATTAATTCATAAGAACGCTTAATGAAATTCGTTAACTCTTCACCATGTAAAAGATTTTGAGATAATTTTGCCAAATCAAAAGCTTGAGAAATTAAACCTTTTTGCTTTTCTTCATCAACAGCTAAAATTTCAGAAACTAATGGGCTATTTGTGTTCACCACTAAGTTGTACATATCTGGCATATTACCCATACCAAACATTCCTCCACCACCAGTAGCTTGCATTTCTTTCATTCTACGCATAAATTCTGGTACAGTAATCATAAAAGGAGAAGCATTAGAATCCATGGCTTCTAACTGCACAGTATAAGATGAATTGTTAACAGCGCCTTCAATAACTGGCTTTAATTTTTCTTTTTCTTCATCAGATAATTTAGAAATTACGTTGCCGTCTTTTTTAATTAAATTATCAATATGATCTGCATCAACTCTAGAGAATTTAATTTTGCCATCTCCAGAAGTTTCTAGTTTTTGCATTAAATGAGAAACAATTGGCGAATCTAAAATTAACACTTGATAACCCTTGTCTTTTGCTGCTTGTATGTAACTATGTTGTGCATCTTTATTAGCTGCATATAAAATTACATGGTTACCATCTTTATCAGTTTGAGTATCTTTTGTTTTCTCAACCAATTCATCAAACGTAAAATATGTATCATCTACTGTTGGATATAAAGCAAACTTCTTAGCCTTATCAAAGAATTTATCTTCAGATAACATTCCATATTCAATAATTACTTTAATGTCATTCCATTTTTTCTCAAAATCTTCACGATCTTTTTTAAATAATGATGCTAATTTATCTGCAACCTTTTTAGTGATGTAACCAGAAATTTTCTTAACAGCACCATCTGCTTGTAAATACGAACGAGAAACGTTTAATGGAATGTCTGGAGAATCTATAACACCTTTTAACATCTGTAAAAAGTCTGGTACAATACCCTCAACATTATCAGTTACAAAAACTTGATTTTGATAGAGTTGAATTTTATCCTTTTGCATATCTAAGTTCTGTGTTAACTTAGGGAAGAATAAAATACCTGTTAAGTTAAAAGGATAATCTACGTTTAAGTGAATGTGAAATAATGACTCTTCAAATTGCATTGGATACAATTCTCTGTAGAAATTATCGTAATCTTCTTTTTCTAAATCAGCAGGTTTTTTTGTCCAAGCAGGATTAGTATTGTTGATGATATCATCTACCTCTATTTGTCTGTGAGGTTCTTTAGTTTCTTTACCATCTTTATCTGTAATAGTTGCAGGCTCATGCTCTGGATCGTTAATTTTTTTAGTTCCAAATTTAATTGGCACTTGGTTAAAACGATTGTATTTCGTTAATAAACCTCTAATTTTACCTTCTTCTAAAAATTCAGTTGAATCTTCTGCAATGTGTAAAATAATTTCTGTTCCTCTGTCAGATTTGTCATGCTCCACTAAAGTATATTCAGGAGAACCATCACAAGTCCAATGAGCAGCAGGTTCGTCTTTAAACGATTTTGTAATAATTTCTACTTTATCTGCCACCATAAAAGCAGAGTAAAAACCTAAACCAAAGTGACCAATAACTCCAGTCTCGTTTTTATCATCTTTGTATTTGTCTAAAAATTCTTCAGCACCAGAAAATGCAATTTGGTTGATGTACTTTTCAACCTCATCAGCAGTCATCCCTAAACCTTGATCTTTAATGGTTAAGGTTTTTGCATCTTTATCTATGCTGATTTCAATTTTAGCATCACCTAATTCGGTTTTTGCTTCACCAATAGAAATTAAGTGTTTTAGTTTTGTTGTGGCATCAGTACCATTAGAAATTAACTCACGTAAAAAGATTTCGTGATCAGAATACAAGAATTTTTTAATCAGGGGAAAAATATTTTCTACTGATACATTAATGTTTCCTTTGCTCATAATTTTATATTTATTTTAATATTATTTTCTGATAAATAATAAGTCAAAAAAAATACCAAAGAAAGAATTATGACAAGATGACAGAAATATTTTAATTACGAATTATAAATTCATAATTTGTAATTTATATGTCTCTCAACATTTCAGTTTTGTTCTCGTTTTTCCAAGTTCCACCTGTAAAATCGGGTACTATTATAGAGCTACTGTTTTGTGCTACAGAAAGTTCTGATAGTGGAGTAATAGCGCTCCATAAAACACTATCATAGACATTAATGTCTAAAGGTAATCCTTTGTTTAAACATCTAATAAGTCTATAAATCATGACAAAATCCATACCTCCATGACCAACAGAATTGTCTGATATTTGAGTTTTTAATTTTGCCCATAAAGGATGATTGTATTTTTCTCTATATTCAGTATATTTTTCATTATCTAACCATTTATGACCCCACCAAGCTAATTCTTCTTCATTAATATATAATTTAGAAGGATATCCTTCATGTACGGCTTTGGTTCCTACAACTGTATTTAATCGATCATAAGGTCTACCTGAATGCACATCAAACTGTAACATAATGGTTTTACCTAATTTGGTTTTAATCATAGTAGTATTCATATCACCACATTTCACATTTTGAAATTGTGGTAGATTAGCCCTTTTAGCAGCATCACTTAAACTTTTTTCTCTTGAACTCATAGAAACTACATGGTCATAAGTATCTCCTCTACCAATATTCATGTATTGACTTATAGGCCCTAAGCCATGAGTTGTATAAAAATTACCATCTTTCTTAAGATGATGTTTAATTCGCCATTGATTTTCATAATAGGTTTCATCTAAAAGATGTTTTCTTAAATCATGAATGTATGCGCCTTCTGCATGAGTTAAATCACCAAAAACACCTTGGTTCACCATATTTAATACCCACAATTCTTCACCATTAAAACAGCAGTTTTCCATCATCATACAATGTTTTTGGGTGCGTTCTGCAGTTTCTACTATTTTCCAACAATCTTCCAGAGTATATCCAATAGGTACTTCAGAAGCTACATGTTTTCCTTTCTCCATACCATACAGAGCCATAGGTGTATGCATTTCCCAAGGTGTAGCAATAATTAATAAATCAATATCATCTCTATCTGCTACTTTTTTCCATTCGTCTGGATTACCAAAATATGCATCTGCAGTAGTATTATGTGTTTTTTTTAGATGCGCATTTAATTTGTCTGTTTTTTCTTTTTTTAAATCAGAAATTGCTACAATAGTGGCATGGTTATTTTTTACCAACCAATCGAACATTTGTATTAATGTTTGTCCTCTGTTTCCAGTGCCAATTATACCTACTCTTACTTTGTCAATTTTTGGGGCAGTTAGTCCAAAGGCGGTTCCTTTAGCAGTTTTATTAAGTAATAAGTTTGTTTTTTCTAAAGTTTCTTCTTTACAAGAAATTGTAGTTGATAAACCTAAAAACAGAGCAGCTTTTGATGAAAGTGATAAAAAATCTTTTCTATTCATAATAAAAAAATGTTTGGTTGATTTTAAATTGCTTATTGTAAAGGTGTTAATTTATCACTATTTTTGTTAGTTACAAATAACAAATTACTAATTTTTAGAACCGATAAATATGTATAATTCAAAAATTACTGGTTTAGGGTATTACGTTCCAGAAAATGTGGTTACCAATAATGATTTAAAAGAGTTTATGGATACTTCTGATGAATGGATACAAGAAAGAACAGGAATTAAAGAACGTAGATGGATAGACCCAAAGACTGGTGATAATACTTCTTCTATGGGAGCTAAAGCTGCAAAAATAGCTATAGAAAGAGCTGGCTTAACTAAAGATGATATCGACTTTATCATTTTTGCAACATTAAGTCCAGATATGTATTTCCCTGGAGGAGGAGTAAGAGTGCAAGATATGTTAGATATGCCAACTATTGGTGCTTTAGATGTACGTAATCAATGTTCAGGATTTATCTATTCTATGTCAGTTGCAGATCAGTTTATAAAAACAGGTATGTACAAAAACATCTTAGTTATTGGTTCAGAAAATCATTCTGGAGGATTAGAAAAATCGACCAGAGGTAGAGGTGTTACTGTGATTTTTGGAGATGGAGCAGGAGCAGCAGTATTATCTAGATGTGAAGAAAAAGGAAAAGGTATTTTATCATCTCATTTACATTCAGAAGGTAAGCATGCAAGAGAATTAATGTTAGATGGACCTGCAACAGGAAGATGGGTTCCAGAAATTTTAGCTGAGAATGATCCAGATGACCAATCTTATTATCCATATATGAATGGGCAGTTTGTTTTTAAACACGCTGTTGTGCGTTTCTCTGAAGCTATTGTAGAAGGATTGCAAGCTAATAATCTAAAAAAAGAAGATATAGATATGCTAATTCCTCATCAAGCGAATTTACGTATAGCTCAATTTATTCAAAAGAAGTTTCAATTATCTGATGATAAGGTTCATAACAATATTATGAAGTATGGTAATACAACTGCTGCATCAGTAATTATAGCATTAACAGAAGCTTGGGAACAAGGTAAAATAAAAGATAACGATTTGGTTGTTTTAGCTGCTTTTGGAAGTGGATTTACTTGGGGTTCTGTAATTATTCGTTGGTAGTAAATACATTTTTTTAATAATATAAAGGTCTTTTCTTAAAGTAGAAAAGACCTTTTCTTTTTAATGACTTGTAAAGATAAAATTCCAAATAATGGCCCTATAGCTAAAAGTGTAAATACCATTGGTGTATTAAAACGTGAAACTAATATACTCAAAAGCTGAATGCTAATAATAGTAATTGCAAAACCAATACAATTTACGATAGTTAAAGCAGTTCCTTTAATTTTAGCATCAGCATTATTTGCTACTAATGTTGAGAATAGAGGTGAGTCTGCAATTACTACAAATCCCCAGAAAAACAGAAAACTTAAAAACAGAAAACTGCTTTTTAGTTGAAAAATTATTGGACTAATAAGACAGCAAATAAAAGAACTTAATAGAATATAAAAAGCAACCTTTTTTGTTTTAAAATTTAGTGAAAGATAACCACTTACAACACACCCTAAAGCTCCAATAGCTATAATTAGAAAAGAAAATAAAGGAACATTTAAAACAATTTTGTTATTGGTTGCAAACATTTTTAAAAGTACAGGTACAAAAGCCCAAAAGGCATATAATTCCCACATATGACCAAAATATCCGAATGCAGCTGATCTAAATTCATCATTTCTAAAAACATCAAAAAACGCTGAGAAATTAAATTGTTGACTTTGTTTTCTATTTTTACCATCGCCTAAAAAAAGAATTAATAAACCTCCAAGAATAGATAAAATAGAAATAAATATCACTACATTTTTCCAGGGAAATCCTGTATTTAAATCTTTTAATAAATGAGGAAAAGCAGTTCCTAAAACTAAAGCCCCAACTAAAAAACCTAGTGCTTTTCCTAACCCTTTTTTGTAATAATCTGAAGCTATTTTAATACCTACAGGATAAATTCCAGCCAAGAAAAACCCAGTTAAAAATCTTAATAGTAATATACTAATAAAAGTATTTTGACTATGAATAATTAGCAAGTTCGTAAAGGCTCCCAAAATAGCACAAGTAAAGAATACTTTTGAAGGAGAAAACCTATCTGAAATGGTAAGTATGGCAAATAATAATGTGCCTGAAATAAAACCAAACTGAACAATAGAGGTTAAACTAGCTATTGAATTTTCGGGTAAATTATAATTTATGATTAAATCATCTAATATTGCATTACCAGCAAACCATAAAGAAGTACAACAAAATTGTGCTACTACAATAGTAGGTAAAATAAGCTTAGAAGATTTAATCAAAACAGAATATAGGTTAATTTTTCTCTTTAATAGGTATCCAAATTTCTTCTTCAGAATTTGGGTCGTTGTTTTTATACTTATTACCTAAAATTTCAAAATGGGGTCTATTGTCAACTTTATATTTAGAATTTGGTAACCAATTAAAAAATATATATTCATAAATAGAAGTATCTGAACTAGATCCTTTGTAATCAAAAACAGCATATAAACCAGATTCTAAAAGTAAGGTGTTTAATTCAGGTAATTTACTATCAAAGTTTACCACTTCTACAGTTGCCCATTTTGTAAACTCAGTTGTGGGTTTAAAATTTGCATAATAATCTGTAGGATACATTTGTAAAGAGATTTTGTCCTCTGAAACTCGATTCTTAATATCTTTTATTTTAGGTGCAAATTGTGCCCAAAGTAAACCTGTTTTATTGTTTACTAAACTCATTTGTTTTGCAATACCAACTAACTTTTTTTCTTGAAGATTAGTAATTCTAGGTTGTATCATTTTTTTATATCTATTGTAAAATTACAAAAATCAATTAGTACAATTTAATAAAATTAAAAACGTGCTGTTTAAAAAAAAGTAGCACGTTTTATAATTCAAATTTACTATACATTAAAGTGGTTAGAAAAATCCACCACCACCATCTTTTTCTCTGTTATCTCTATTTCTTCTGGCTTTAGCTCTATTTTTACCACCACCAAACCTGTAGTTAAAGCCTAAGAAGGTAGTTCTGCTTTCCCATTGAAAGCGTCCATTTTGTACAAAAGGATTTGTAGAGTTAAACGCAAACTTCATACCCTGAAAGATATCATTAACCCTAAAATTAATGGTTCCTTTACCTTTTAAAACAGTCCAACTAGCACCTGCGTTTATCATCCACATATTTTCTACATCCCATTGAATGTCTTTTTGTGGTCCTCTATACATGGCAAATAACTGTAAACGTAAGTTTTTTGTTGCTGTAAAACTATTGCTAATACGTGCATTAAAAACATCGTTTTGTACAGTTAATTGTGTTGGGTTTGCACCAGTGTTATTAATGTTTCCTAACTGTTCTTGCGAATAAAAATCCATGCTAGAATTTACTCTCCACCATTTATTCATTTTAAAATTTGCTGAAAACTCAATACCATAAGCATCTGTATCGCTAAAGTTTGTAAATGATAATATTTGACCAAAATCTGGGTTTGCAGGATCTACGTTAGTAATTCTAGAAATAACATCGTCTATTTTTCTGTAAAACGTACCAAAGGTTAAGTTACCTCCTTTAATTTGACGTGTATAATTTAACTCGTAACTATTGGTAAACTGTGGTCTTAAGTCTGCATTACCAATAGAAATAATTAAAGGAGTACTCCATTCTCTAATAGGGTTTACTTGTTGAATACCTGGTCTATCAATTCTTCTACTATAGCTTAATTGCCATTGGTTTTTTTCTGATGGACTGTAGGTAAAGAAAGCTGAGGGATATATGTTAAATAAATCTTGATTTACGTTCTGAATGTCTCTTACAGAGTTTCTGTTTTCATCATTATATCTTCTAAATATACCATCAATTAAAAAGTTTTCAAATCTTGCTCCTAATTGCATAGTAACTTTTCCAAAAGAGGTCCCATAATTTGCATAGGCAGAGTAAATTCTTCTTTCAAAATCAAAATCAGAACTTCCTAAAACTTCTGTACCATTTATGGTGTTGTTATTATCAAACGTATAAATTTCTTGGTTCGTCAGATTAATATTATTGGTGTTGTCTCCTCTATATTCTAACCCTAATTCTAATTTTGTTTTGTCTGATAAAGGATTAGTATAGTCTAAATTCAGTTGTGCATTATTTCTATCATTATTTATATTATTATAATAATTAAATACTCTATAATCAAAATCTGATGAAGTTTGTAGTAGGTTTAAATTATCTAATAAATTAGCTGCATCTGTATTAGAATACGTCGCTTCAAATTCTAAATTATGTCCTTTTTTAGCAAAATCAATTTTATAATTTAAGTTATATGTACCAGTAGGTGAGGTGTTATCTTGCGTATTTGGTGCATTAATAATAACATTACCACTATTATCAGTAATTATAGAACGACCACTTGCCAAACCATCGAACCAGTTTTGAGTAGTGTAAAGAGATAATGTGTTTTTATCATTAATATAAATATCTGCACCAAACTTTACTAAGTTAGATGTATTGTCATTAACAAAAATAAAATCTTGAAAGTTTACGCCAGGTCTTTCTACAAAACCATAATTATAGTTTTCTCCACTATTATGACCATAGTTCAAGAAAAAATTGACTTTACCTGTTTTATAGTTCATGTTTGTAGATGCATTATAACGTACATAATGACCAGCATTTACACCAGTATCAACAGAACCATTAAAGCCCATATTTGCATTTTTGTTTAGTATGATGTTAATAATTCCACTCATTCCATCAGGATTGTATTTTGCTGAAGGATTGGTAATTAACTCTACACTTTTAATAGATGTAGAGGGTATTTGACGTAACAATTGTGCAGCAGGTATGTTGGTTGGTCTACCATCTACTAATACTCTTACATTTGCGTTACCTCTTAAGCTTATTTGCCCAGTTTGGCTATCTACACTTACAGATTGTACATTATTTAAAAGTTCTGAAGCTGTTGTACCAGCAGCAGTTAAATCTTTACCTACATTAATTACCTTTCTATCCACTTTTTGTACTACAGAAGAGGTTTCTGCTCTTACCACAACTTCGTCTAATGAAGCACTAGATTCAGATAATGATATTGTACCAAGATTAATACTTTTATTATCATTTGTTACATTTATTTCTTTACTAAAAATTTCATATCCTATAAATTGAACTTCGACAACACTTTTGCCTTTAGGTAGATCTTTTATGCCAAAAAAACCTTCTTCATTAGTAATACCTCCTGTAATTATTTTTTTAGCAGCATCTCTTACTACAATATTTACATAAGGTAAAGGTTCTTTAGTTGTTTTGTCTATAACTTTACCTGAAATAGAGCCAGGTTTTGGGAGTGCAGATTTTGCTAGTTGCGCAAATGAATTTGCTGAAATTACAAGCATTACTAGTAGTAGTACTTTTCTCATTTTGGTTGATTTTTTGTTTTGATTGATGTATTATAGACGATACATAACTTATCTTTGTTACCATTCTTAACAGTGTTTAACGTATTATTAACAAATGAAAAATGTAACTTTAGTTTTAGGGGCTTCTTTAAATCCTAATAGATATTCAAATATTGCTATTAAAAGATTGAGAGATAAAAATGTTGCTGTAGCAGCTGTAGGTCTAAGAAAAGGTAATGTTTTAGATGTTGCTATATTAGACAAAAAACAGCCTTTAGAAAATATAGATACTGTTACTTTATACTTAAATCCTAAAAGACAAGAAGCGTATTACAATTACATTATAGATTTAAAACCTAGAAGAGTTATTTTTAATCCTGGGACTGAAAATATGGAGTTTGTTAAGCTGTTGAAAGAAAATAATATTGAGACAGAAATTGGTTGCACTTTGGTGCTATTATCTACCAACCAATATTAAAAGTAAAATTGGATTGGTAAGTTGGGAGTAAAATTTTCTTTTTCTAGCAGTAAAAATTAGTAACCCAAATAAAAACCCAATCCAATTTTTTTTTAAAGCTTGGTTACAACAAATATAATTTTAAGATAAAGTTTTCACAATACTCAATATGAGTATTTATATCAATTTCGGGTTATTTCTAAAATAGTTAATCAATTCAAAGGTAGAAGATAAATTAAATTTTCTGAGAATATTTCTTCTATGCGTGTCTACAGTATGCTTGCTAATATTTAGCGTTTTAGCTATTTCATCGCTTGTTTTTTTTGTAATTAATAAGCGTATCACATCTCTTTCTCTATTACTTACTGCATCTAAAATATTAGTATTAGAAATATTTTGATAGTACAATGTTTCATACTCATTATTATCGTTTAAATACTTAGCACTTGCACAAATATCCATTTTTATTGCTCCGTGTAAAACTGTATAATGTGCCAATCCAATAATTGGTTTATTAGCTTCATCAAATTGAAGAGGTGTTGTGTTTTGAACTACATTTACATATACACCATCAGCATTTTTTATACGATAATTCCAAGTATAGCTCATTTTTTTGCGTTGCTCGTTATTTAATTCAGTCATTGTAAACTGCATTAAATTTTGTAAACTCTTAATCCAAAGTTGAATATCATCTGGGTGAAATAAAGACCAAAAATACTCCATACCACCAGCTAACATCTTTTCTTTATCTAAACCTGTACAGGCAGTAAAGTTCTTGCTTATGTATTCAAAACTTTGATGAACTGTGTTTGTTATACAGTAAACAGTAGAGTTATATGGATAAAAATAATCTAGCTCAATTAATTTTTTAATATGCTCTTCGATTTCTACTGTAGGGTAGGTTTCAAAAATTTTATTATAGATATTATTAATTTCCTCTTTTCTCATAATACTGTAAAAACTTTACCTGGTTCAGCTAAATGTGAGTTTGTAAAAACACTCTGTGCTTCTTCTTTAAATTCGCTAATATCTTTATATCTTCCAGAATAATGCCCTAAAATGAGTTGCTTTACATTAGCGTCTTTAGCAATAGTTGCAGCTTGTTTAGTTGTAGCGTGCATCGTTTTTTTTGCTAAATCTTTTCTATCGTCT
>Ga0228636_1000082_pt1 | contig 24515 bp, 22 predicted proteins | sample 45DmetaG_FD_182709 | JGI IMG/M metagenome (GOLD analysis project Ga0228636, IMG submission 182709) | Seawater microbial communities from Monterey Bay, California, United States - 45D | ecosystem: Environmental > Aquatic > Marine > Coastal | place: USA: California | collected 2016-11-03 | reverse complement strand
AGTTTTTAAAGAAATTGCATCAAAACAAATTATTAAAAAGAAAAGAAAAAAGCATACAATAGATATATCTAAAAAGTATATCTCAAAAATTAATATAAATGGCTCTAACAATTATACAAGAGCATACGTTTTAGGAAAATTGAATATAAAAGAAGGTGATAGTTTATCTAGACAACAAATTTCTAAAAGAATTCAATTATTATTATCAACCAAAAATTATGATAAGATAAACTACAAATTAATTAATAAGGATGCTTCTAAGCAATCATATACATTAGAATTTTTATTAAAAGAATCAAATGAGAATGCTTCTATAAGTTTAGGGGCACATTACGATTTGCTTTATAAGTCTAGTATACTTGCAAATTACAGACAAAAACATTTACTTATAAATAACGATTTATTGTCTCTAGATTTAATATTAGGGGATAATATTAGGTATAATTTAAATTACTTTGTAGATAATGGGTTCTATTTTAGTTATGGTTTAAACTCAAGATATAATCATTTTAGAGACAATGCAAAGTTTAATTTATCTGCTATAAATCAGCCAAATATTAGTAATATAAATTTAAGCTATACAGACTTTACCAATCAGTTATTTTTACAGACTACTTTTAGTAGAAAATTTGCTATTGGTTTAGGGGTAGAGCATAAATATTTAAAAATAACAACCCCAACTGTTCTAAATAATAACGAAGAAACTATTCTAGATAAAAGTACCTACTATAGTACATATGGATATTTAAAGTTAGACACATATGATAATAAATATTTTGTAGAAAAAGGCTTTTATGCAGACTTAGGGATTAAGTGGTTTTTAAATTCAACTGATTTTAATAACGATTTTAAAAAGTTTGCCCAAACTAAAGGTACCCTAGGTTTTGCTACAACTTTTTGGGATAAGCTCACTTTTCAGCTTACTAATGAAGCAGGTTTTACTTTAGATAATCCAAACTCAGAAATATTTAATTTTTATTTAGGAAGCTATAATCAGAACTACATAAATACTTTTGTCCCATTATATGGTTATGATTTTGCAGAACTTTCAGATAAATCCTTTATCAAATCTGAATTTAATTTTAGATATCAATTTTCAGACAATCATTATGCATTATTCATAGCTAACTATGCTAGAGTAGAAGATAATGTATTTAAAAATACAGAATTATTTAGCAACGTACTTTCTGGTTATGCTTTAGGTTACAGTTTTAATTCTTTATTAGGACCAATAGAATTAAAGTATTCTTGGTCTCCAGACACAAAAGAAAATTATTGGCTTTTTAATCTTGGATTTTGGTTTTAAAAAAAACCACAGATTTCTCTATGGTTTAAATTATAAAATAAATAAAGCTATTATTTAGTACTTAAATAAAACTCTTCATAAGTTTCTAAAATACTAGTTAAAGATTTAATTAAATCTTTAGTTTCTAATAAAATACTGAAATATAAAGTAGTATTTTTTGGACTAGTTTCATCACCTCTAATTCTAGATACTTGCTTTTCTATAGATTCAGAAACATTTATTAAAAGTTCAGATTTTTGCTGTAAAATATTGTCTAAACTGTCAAAATTTCTTTCACTAAAAACAGCACTTACATCTGTTAAAATATCTGATAATTTATTATTGATTTCCTTTAAATCTTTAAGCTGTCCCTTTTTTAGGTTTTTATGGTTGTTATTAACATGCTTAAAACTAGCTCTAGATATATAACTAATAGATTGTGATGCATCTTGCAAATAACCTAAAACAGAAATATAAAATTTACTTGCTTGTACAGAACTTTCTTCTAAAGATTTAATAAAATAAAAAACATTGTCTTTAAGATTGTCAACTTCATCATTTAACTTTTCTACATGTTTATCTGTTTTTCGCAACTTATTTAAATCATGATTTGCTAAGTCGTTAACTACATGTGTATATAGTTTATTAATTCTGTTAGCTACTTCAGAAATATGATCAGAACTTTCTTCGATAACGCCATTAATATTAATTAGCTCAGATCTTTCAACAAACTTTTTCTTTTTTACTTCATTAGTTTTTTTTCTATGATCTATAGAGTTTTTTGTAATTAAAAAAGCCACGACTATTAACAGAATAGGTATAAAAGCTATGTTTAAATTAATTAAATAAGCAACAATACCAGCAGCAACAAATGCAACAATTGCAGTTAAAAACCAACCTCCAATAACATTTAATACTCCTGCAACTCTATATACTGCACTTTCACGACCCCAAGCCCTATCAGCTAAAGAAGTACCCATAGCTACCATAAAAGTTACATAAGTAGTAGATAAAGGTAATTTCATAGAGGTTGCTATAGATATTAGTACACTTGCCATAATTAAATTAACAGAAGCTCTTACTAAATCAAAAGCAGGCATTTCGTAGGTCTTATCTTTTGGGAGTTTTATTGTAGGTTTTTCAAATTTAGCATTAATGAAATCTTGAACCTTTAAAGGAATAATATAATTAATACCAGTATTTAAAACCATTGCAGATCTAACTACAATTCTAGAAACATTATTAGGCTGAAATTTTTCATGACCTTCACCCTGTCTAGATAAATTAATGCCTGTTTCTATAACAGATTTTGCTTTAGAAGATGTCCATAAAGTAATCACCATTATTGCACCAGCCATTAATAATAACCAAATATTAGAAGGTACTTTTTTAGCTAAACTACCCATAGAAAAAGCAGCTGGGTCTACTCCAGAAACATTCCAAGCTTCATATGAGTTAAGTGCTGCAATAGGCACACCAATAAAATTAACCAAATCATTTCCAGCAAAGGCCATTGCTAAAGAAAAAGTACCAACTCCAATGATTAGAGTTAAGATATTAAGCTTAAATATTTTTGTAAGTAAATAAGAGGCTAAAGACCAGATTAAAAAACTTATTGCTATAATTTGTAATGTGTTTCCTTCTAAAAATCCTTTTAAATTATCGTAAAAATCTGTTCCTTTTAAACCTTTTATTATAATAAAATACGTAATTGAAGTTAGTGCAAATCCACCAAAAATTGCATTTATATAAGATGGTCTTTTTTCAAAATTAAAAGAATAAATAAGTCTTGAAAAATACTGTACTATAGCACCTACAGTAAATGCAACAATAACAGAGAGTAAAATACCAAGTATTATATCTGTTGCTGTATTGTAATTAATATAATCCCAAATTGCAGAAAAACTTTCAGAATCATTTTGGGTAATTTTAATAAGTGCAATTACAACAGCAGACCCTAATAATTCAAAAACAATAGATACTGTTGTAGAAGTAGGCATTCCAAAAGAATTAAATACATCTAATAGCAAAATGTCTGTAATCATAACAGCCATAAAAATGTACATCACATCCTGAAACATAAACATGCTAGGATTAAAAATTCCTTTTCTTGCAACTTCCATCATTCCACTAGAAGACACAGCTCCAAAAAACACACCAACACTAGCAATAATCATTATATTTCTAATTGATATTGCTTTAGAACCAATTGCAGAATTTAAAAAGTTAACAGCATCATTACTAACACCTACTACTAAATCTACAATTGCTAAAATAGCTAGTGCAACTAGCATTAAAATATATGGATCTCCCATTGATAAATATTTATTAGGCAAATTTAAAGACTACCTAAATTGATAATGTTACCTTAATGTTATGAAATTAATATAGCTTATAATCTCAATAAATAAAATTCTAAAAAGCTATCAGGCCGCAAAATAAAACATTTACGTTAATTAAATTGATAATTTTTTACCTAACAATTTATTAACAGACAAGTAACTCAAGCATAATTTTAAGCTAACATAGATTTTACAGATATGTTTCAATTTTGCGCTAGAAATTTAAACTTAGAAATGAAACGAATTCTATTTATAGCTTTTTTTATTGTTAGTCAATTAACAATTGCTCAAAATACAGCAACTGTAAAAGGTACATTAACAGATAAAGAGTCTAATAACGAGCCATTACCATTTGCAAATGTTCTAATAAAAGGGACCACAAATGGAGGCACAACAGATTTTGATGGTAAGTATACTATTAAAGTTCCAGCTGGTACACACACTATAGTATTTAGCTTTTTAGGATACAAAACAGTTGAAAAAACGTTTACAATAACAGATGGCCAAACGATTACTATTAATCAAGTTTTAGCAGCAGAAGAAGGAGTTGCTTTAGATGATGTTGTTGTAAAAACAACTACTAGCAAAGAGAAAAAAAGTGCTTTACTATTAGAACAAAAGAAAGCAACAGTAATAAAAGAAAGTATTGGAGCGCAAGAATTAGCAGAAAAAGGGGTAAGTGATGCTGCTGCTGCAATCACGAAGATTTCAGGGGTATCAAAACAAGAAGGATCAAGTAATGTTTATGTTAGAGGTTTAGGAGATAGATATTTAAATACAACTATGAATGGCTTAACAATGCCTTCAAATGATGTAAATAAAAAGAATATTGACTTAAATCTATTTCAATCAGACATAATACAAAGTGTATCAATAAGTAAAGCATACTCACCACAATTTTACGGAGATTTTGCTGCTGGTAATGTAGATATTACATCAAAAGAGTACAGAGGAGATGGTTTTTTTGACGTATCTGTGGGTACTGGAGTAAATACAAGAGCTGCAGGAAAAGATTTTAAGAAAATGGAAGGTACTGGGCATGTAGGTTTTTATAGAAGATATTATCATAACCCTTTTGCAGTAGTTCTTTCTCATGGAGTAGATCCAGAAAATGGAGCTTCCCCAATAAACTTAAATATAGGTTTCTCTGGAGGTAAATCTTTTGATTTTGATAATGACATGCGATTAAGTTTATATGGTACTGCTTCATTTCAAAATGGTTATGAATATAGAGAAGGTCCAGCAGTAGATTTTACAAATGTTTTTAAAGTAAGATATCCAACTGCACAAGAATTTGAATATACAACAGCTACTACAATAATGGCAAATGCTTTACTTAAAATAAATGATGATAATAAGTTAAAATATACCTCTATGTTCTTGAACAGTTCATCAGACCAAGTAGGTTATTTTGGTGTGAATGGACAAGGAGCAAACAGAGATGCTATTTTAGATACAGATAGAGGTTTCTACACAATGAATGTGCAGTTTAATCAAGATTTAATATTTGTGAATCAATTAACAGGTAGTCATAATTTTTATAATAAAGATGATGAAGATCCATCTTTTAAACTGACTTGGGGTGCTGGTTTTAACAATGTTTTTGCGCATGAACCAGATAGAAGAAGAATGAGTTTAGAGAATTATCAATTTGCTTTAGATAGTGACCCTAATACAAATGCATCTTTCTACAATAATATTGTATTTGATAACCAAAGATATTTTCAAAAAATTATTGATTCTGAATTTAATAGTAAAATAAATCTAGAACAAATTGTATCAGATAAATTAACATTAAACTATGGATTTAATGGAAGAAGAAAAACGCGTAATTTTGAAAATATTAGATATGGATATGATTTTTTAACACCAAATGTTGAAGTAGCAGACCCAAATAATTTAGATGATATTATTAATATCCAAAATTTTGGAGTTGTTTATAATACAGAAGTATTTAATTCCATAGATCCTTCAAGATATGGGACTACTAATTTCCCTGGAAGAGATGAAAACACGTATTTTGGTAAATTAAATGTTTTTGGAGCTTCTGTTGGAGGTGTTATTAAAGCTGGTGAAAAATTAACAATTGCACCAGGTTTGCGTTTAGAGTCTTTTGAACAATTTATTTCTTATGATGTAATTAACATCAATCCAAACGATCCAAAATTTAGAAATGCAAAAGAAACATTTTGGTTACCATCTCTAAATCTAAAATATGCTTTAAATGAAGACCAAAACTTACGTTTTACTTTTAGTAAAACTGTTTCTGTACCAGAATTTAAAGAAGTTGCTCCATTTGTTTATGAAGGCGTAACACAAAGAGTTGGTGGTAACCCAGACTTATTAGACAATCCTACATTTTCAGAAGTTTTTAATATCGATTTAAAATATGAATGGTTTATAACCAGAGATGAATTATTATCTGTAACTGCTTTTGGGAAACAAATTAATGACCCAGTAAATAGAGTAATTGCTAGTGATGCAACTGGTGTTCAAAGATTCTTTAGAACTGGTGATAAAGCTGAAGTATTTGGTATAGAACTAGAAGCTAGAAAGAACTTATTAAAAAATGAAGATGATGAAACTCAATTGTCTGTGGGTTTTAACTTTACTTACATGCATACAGAGCAAGATTTATATGCAAGTATCGTAGGTAGCTCATTTTCTACATCATTTAACAGAGCTACTGAGCAGCTTCAAGGAGCATCACCATATTTAATTAATGCGAATATCAATTATAGCCCAACTAAATGGGAAAATTATAAGCCAATGGTTTCAATGGTGTTTTCATATTTCGCAGATAGAATTGATGCATTAGGTTCTGGGCAAGTAGGTAATATTGTTGAAAAATCAGTACCAACACTTGACTTTATTTGGCAAAATAAGATTGGAGAAAACATGGAAATTAACTTAAATGCGAGAAATATTTTAGACCCAACAATAGAAAGAGTAAGAGAAAATACTCCTTTAGGAGACATTGTCTTATCAAGCTACCAAAGAGGAGCTAACGTAAGCCTAGGCTTTAAATATAAATTTTAAACAAACCAATTATAATTAATTAAGAATTAAAACTAAAAATGAATAAATTAAACTTTAGAACAATGAGAAATAAATTTTTATTTGCAATGACGGTTGCAGCAGCTCTTTTCACTTCTTGTGGTGAAGATGGTACATCTGATATCGTAATTAACGATAACAGCGTTACTACAACAAACAACAACACTACAACTGGTGGAGGTAATACTGGAAACCAAGGACAAGCAATCAATTTAACTGGTAGTATTACTGCTGATACAACTTTAGATATCGCAAATACATACACTATTACAGGACCAACTGTAGTAGAATCTGGAGCAACTTTAACAATTCCTCCAGGAATGACAATTAAAGCAGCAGCTACAGGTGCAGATGTTTATTTAGCAATTGCAGCTGGTGGTAAAATAATAGCTGAAGGTACTTCAACTAACCCAATTGTAATGACTTCTGCAGCAGCAACTCCAAATGCTGGTGACTGGGGAGGTTTAATTATACTAGGAAACGCACCAACAAATGTTGTTGCTAGTGGAACTGCAACTTCTGAAATAGGAAATTTACCTTATGGAGGTACTAATGTTAGTGATAATTCAGGAATCTTACGTTTTGTAAGAGTTGAATATTCAGGAGGTAAAGCATCTGGACAATCAGAAAATAATGGTATTTCTTTTTACGGAGTTGGTAATGGTACTATCGTAGAAAACATCCAAGTTTTTGCTGGTAAAGATGATGGTGTAGAGTTTTTTGGAGGTACTGTAAATGTATCTAAAGTATCTGTAGTTGATGCAGAAGATGATTCAATTGACTGGACTGAAGGATATTCAGGAACAATCACTGACGCTTATGTAAAGCATGGTCCAAATCATGACAAAGGTATCGAAGCTGATGGTTACAACACAGATGTAGGAAACCTTTCAAACCCAATCTATTTCTCTAAGCCAACTGTAACGAATTTAACAATTGTAGGTTTAGGTTCAGGTACTGGAAATGAGGCTATTCGTTTAAGAGCTGGTACACAAGGTATCTTTACTAACGTATGGATAGAAGGTTTTAACGAAGGTTTTGATTTAGATGGAGACCAAGGAGATAATCCAACAGGTGCTGGAGTATTAAGTGGTGATTTAAACGTAAATTCTGTAATTTTTGCTGATGTAAATGTAAAAATGAAAAATGATACTGGTGCTACTTTTACAGATGCAGATTTCTACACAGAAGATAATACGTCAACTGGAACTGATTATGCTACTTGGGGTGCAGGTTGGACAAGACAATAAAAAAAATACAATTACAAATAAAAAAAGCAGGCTTAAAAAAGCCTGCTTTTTTTATTTAGTAATTTTTGATTAAGCTTTTTTTTCTTTACAACAAGCCATTGTGCAATTCTCTTTGCATTCTTTTTTACCTTCTTTTAACTCACACTTTTCTTTACATTCTTTAGTGCATTCGTGAGTTTTTTTAGTAGTTTCTGAAGCTTTGTATAAATCTCCTCCTGCAATTCCATCTACAAAAGCAATTAATTCTTTTTTAGTTACTGTATTTGCATCAAACTCAATATTGGCAATACTATCTGTAAAAATAACTTTAGCATCTATTACGCCTTCTTTTTTAGATAATTTAGATTGTATGGTTTTTGCACAACCTATTTCACATGTCATACCAGAAATGGCTAAAGAGACATTTTCTTTCTTTAAATCTTTTTTCTCTTCTGTTTTACATCCTACTAAAACAAAACAAAATAATAAAGATGCAACTATGGTGTTTTTTAAGCTCATTAGATTTTATAATTTAATTATTGTGCAAATTTATTAATAATCTAAATAGAAACGGAATATTTATCGGATTTTTGCATTATATACAGCAAATTATGACCAACCAACAAAAAAAATGGTTTTATTTAATATTACTTTCATTAGTTTGGGGTAGTTCTTTTATTTTAATAAAAAAAGCACTTTTAGGTTTAACTCCTATTCAAGTTGGAGCTTTAAGAATGCTAATTGCAGGTTTTTTCTTGTTATCAATTAGTTTTAAAAGCCTCAAAAAAATTAAAAAGAAACATTACAAACATATTGTAACTACTTCTTTATTGGGTACATTTTTTCCAGTCTTTTTATTTGCCTATGCAGTAAAAGGTATAGATAGTTCTATTGCTTCTATTTTAAACTCGCTCACACCTTTTAATACTTTTATTTTTGGAATTTTAATTTTTGGAGCAAGTTTTAAAAAACGACAATTTATTGGTATTGCTATTGGTTTAATAGGTACTGTTATTTTAATTTTAAAAGGTGCAGATTTAAATCCTAATCAAAATTATTGGTTTTCTTTATTAGTAGTTTTAGCATCTATTGGTTATGCACTTAATGTAAATATTGTAAAAAGATATTTGAATGATTTAAGTGCGTTAAGTATTGTAACAGGTAATTTTTTATTATTAATTATACCAGCCTTAATTGTTTTAATAAGTACTGGTTTCTTTACTGATTTTTCTTTTACTGATTCAAATAATTTATCATCATTAGGTTATATAACTGTATTAGCTATTTTTGGGACTGGCATTGCTAAAGTTTTTTACAATAAAATGGTACATTTAGCTACACCTATATTTGCATCTTCTGTCACTTATTTAATACCAATTGTAGCGGTTTTTTGGGGTATTTTAGATGGAGAAGAATTAAGTATTACTCAATTGTTTGCAGGTCTTATAATTTTATTAGGTGTTTATTTGCTTAACAAGTCTAAGTAATTTATAAAAATAAAAAAGCCAAAACATTAAGTTTTGACTTTTTTATTTTATACTAAAATTAGAAATTATTTAAAATCTTCATCTGTTACATCAGAATTAATTTTAATTTCTTTTACTTCAAATTTTAAATCCATAGGTCCCATTTTTTGACCAATTTCATAAGGAAATAATATACCATCTACTACTTTATAGTTTGAGTAAGTTGTTGGTATTTTAACTTCACCTTGAGGACCTTTTGCAGTTCTAACTTCTTTTGCTTTTAAACCAGTTTCATAATCATAGAATACTTCTACATCATCAAATTTAATTACGTAAAAGTTTTTACCATCAATAGGTTCAATTCTATCTAATAATCCATTTTTATAAGCTAAATCACTAAAAGGAGCCATGTTCTTTTTAGCTTTTTCTATTTGAGCTACAGGTAAGTTCATTTTTTGACCTCTTGCTTCTTGGTAACCTTGCTCACCATCAAAAACAGTTTTAGACATCACATTACCCATAACAGATATTATTTGAGATGTTTTGTTTGGTGCAGCAGCTTTAGAAGTAAGTACAATAGGTGTACCTTGTATAGTTGCATTTGCTGTCATCATTGTAGATGTAACAGCTAACACTTTATCTTTACCACCAATTGCTTCAAAGTATTTGTCTACAACAGTTGCAGCAGTTACTCCTTCAGGTATTGGTAATGTCATTTCAGGTTTTTCAGTTGGGTTACCTTCTTTATCAAAATACTTAATTACGTAATCTGTTTTTTCAAGATTCTTAAGTACGTCAATAGCTTTACCTGTAATAACAATTCTTGCTTTATTACCTTTAAAATATTTAATTGCAGCATTTTGTACATCATCTAGTGTAACTGAGTTTATGTTTTTAAGGTAGTTTTCGTAATAATCTTTAGGTAAATCATTTTGTAAAATACTTATTGCATAACTTGCTACAGTACCAGGATTCTGTACGTTTCTTACAAAATTACCTACGTATTTTGCTTTTGCAATATCTAATTCTTCTTGTGTAGCTTTCTTATAACGAATAGTATTTATTTCTTTCATAAATTCTACTACTGCACTATCTGTAACCATATTTCTTACAGATGCAGAAGCTTTAAAACGTGATGCATATCTACTTGCACCAACACTTGAATAAGCTCCATAAGTATACCCTTTGTCTTCACGTAAATTTTTATACAATCTACCTGTACCACCACCTCCTAAAATTTGGTTTGCAAGTAATACTGCATAGTAATCTTTATCTTTCATATCTAAATCAACAGTATTGATTATAGCAACTTCAGATTGTACAGCATTAGGCATATTTATAAAGTTAATTTCTGTAGTTTCTGGGTTTGTGACTTCAGGTAAAGCTTGAGTTTGCATTTCACCTTTTTCCCAGCCACTAAATAACTTAGTTATTTGCTTTTTTACTTTTTTGTAGTTTACATCACCTATAACAACTAAATAAGCATTATTAGGTTTAAACACTTTATTATAGTAATTTTTAACGTCATCTAGAGAAATATTTTTTAATGTTTCTTCTGATGTGAATTCTCCAAAAGGATGATCTTTACCATAGGTTAATAATCTATCAACTCTACCAGCAATTGCAGATACACTATTTTCTGAGTTTTTAATTCCATCTAAAGATTGTTTCATTTGCTTATCAAATTCTTCTTTAGAAAACACAGGATTAAAAGCAGCATCTGCCATTAATTCTAAAACTCTTGGAAAATATTTAGAAAGAGAACTTGCAAAAGCACTTTCAGAACCAAAACCAATATTTGCTCCTAAATAGTCTACTTCTTTATCAAAATCTTCTTTAGAGATTGTGGTAGAACCTGTACCTAACAAGCCTCCAACAAAACCTGAAACTCCTTTCTTGTCACCTTCAGCCATTGGAGGGTTGTCAATATTTAAAGTAACAGATACTCTAGGTAATTTATGGTTTTCTACTACTAATACTTGTAGTCCGTTTTTTAATGTAAATTTCTTAGGTGTTCCAATATTTATTTTTGGAGCAGTACCAGATTCTGGCATCTTAGTTCTATCAACTTGAGCAGAAATACTTACTGCTAAGAACAGTAAGGTTATCATTGAATATATCTTCGTTTTCATTATTCTTCTTTTAGATTGATTATTTTTTTTGAGATTCTGGTAAGTAATCCATAACAACACGTTTGTTTTTTGCTAAATATTTTTTAGCAGCCTCTCTAATTTCTTCTTTAGTGATAGAGTTAATAATATCTAATTCGTTATTAATTCTATTTGTATCTCCACCTAATAAGTATTCTCTTGCTAAAGTAGCAGCAATTCCTTGTACATTAGAGTTAGAAGCAACAAACTGATTTTCGAATTTATTTCTTACTTTTTGTAAGTCTTCATCAGAAATTAATTCTGTTTGTAATTTTACAATTTCGTCATCAATTTCTTTTATTAATTCGTCTTTATCAGCACCTTGAGCCAATATAGAACCAATTAAATAAACACTGTAATCTTCTAAAGGTCTAGAAAAAGAAAATGCTTGTAAAGCCATTTTTTTATCGTCAACTAATTTTTTGTATAATCTAGAACTTTTACCATTACTTAAAATAGTTGAAATAACATCTAAAACTTTAGCATCTCTTTCTTTAAAAGAAGGAGTTATAAAGCCCATACCCACTAAAGGTAATTGAATATTAGCGTCATAAACTTTTACTCTTTTTTCTTTTGTTCTAACTGGTTCAACAATTTTTTCTCTTTTTGGAGCTTCTCTTTTAGGTATAGATGCAAAATAATCTTTTACCCAAGTCTTAGCTTCAGCTTTATTAAAATCACCAGCAACCACTAAAACAGCATTGTTTGGCATGTACCATTTATTATAGAAAGCTTGAAACTCTTCTAGTTTTGCAGCATCTAAATCTTTAATATAACCAATCATTGGTCTACCATAATTATGCTTATCAAAAATTTCGTTGTAAACATCTCCATAAATAACTTTTCCATAAGGAGCATTATCCATTCTTTGACGCTTTTCTTCCTTTACAACTTCATTTTGAGTATCTACAGCTTTTTGATCAATAATAGGATGTAGCATACGCTCAGATTCCATCCATAAAGCTAATTTTAATTCATTAGAAGGGTAAGTCTGGTAGTAGTTTGTTCTATCCCAGTCTGTACTAGCATTTCCAGTACCACCTCTTGCAGACTGTATTTCACTCCACTTTCCTCTTTCTATATTTTTTGTTCCAGTAAATAATAGGTGTTCATAAAAATGAGCCATACCAGTTTTTCCATTTTCTTCATCTTTTGCTCCTACATGATACATCACATTAACTGTAACAACAGGTGCAGAATTATCTTGATGTAAAATTACATGCAATCCATTCTTTAAGTCATACTCTTCAAACTCAACTTTCTGTGCATTTGCTGCAAAAGCAAAAAGCATAACAGAAGCTAGAGATAAAATACTTTTCTTCATTAGTTTTTATTTAATTTATAAATTTCGATACTATCTGACGCAAACAGCAAATATTTGTTACAAAATAATTACATGAATTTACGTTTCTCAAAAATAAGAAAGCTTCTACTTATTACACAGAAAAACACTATTATTTTACTTATAAAAAAGTTAAAATTAATTTATTAGAGATGATGTTGTTAACTATTAAAAAAGATGTATATTTGCATCCGCATTTTAAAGAACAAAATGCAAGTAAATAGTATAAATACGCAAAACAAATAGTATGTACGCAATCGTAGAGATAGCAGGGCAGCAGTTTAAAGTAGCAAAAGACCAAAAGGTTTATGTTAACCGTTTACAAGGAGAAGAAGGATCAAAAGTAACTTTTGATAACGTTCTTTTAACTGATGATAATGGTAATGTAACTATTGGCGCCCCAGCTATAGAAGGAGCTTCAGTAACAGCTCAGATTTTAAGTCACTTAAAAGGTGATAAAGTTATCGTTTTCAAAAAGAAAAGAAGAAAAGGATACAGAAAGAAAAACGGACACAGACAGTATTTAACCGAGATTCAAATAGAATCTATTGCTGCTTCAGGTGCTAAGAAAACTGCTAAAAAAGCAGCACCAAAAAAAGAAGAAGCACTAAAAGCTGAGGTAAAAGAAGCTTCTGCAGATTACAGTTCTATGACTGTTGCAGAATTAAAAGCTGTAGCTAAAGAAAAAGGTATCACTGGATACACTTCTTTAAAGAAAGCACAATTAATAGAAGCTTTATCTAAATAATTAAAAACTTTAAAACCATTATATCATGGCACATAAAAAAGGAGTTGGTAGCTCAAAAAACGGTAGAGAATCAGAATCGAAACGTTTAGGTGTTAAAATATTTGGAGGACAAGCTGCAATTGCAGGAAACATTATTGTTCGTCAAAGAGGAACTGCTCACAACCCAGGTGAAAATGTTTACATGGGTAAAGATCATACTTTACACGCTAAAGTTGATGGTATTGTAGAATTCCAAAAGAAAAGAGATAATAAATCATATGTTTCTGTGACTCCATTTGAGGCTTAAGAAATAAAAGATTATATAATATAAACGCTCAAACATTGTTTGAGCGTTTTTTTGTGCCATTAATTTAGGGCTAATTTGTACTTTTACATTTATGAAATTTCTCTATAATCTTATAGTTTTTAAAGTATCAATTCTTTTAAGGATTGTGGCTTTATTTAATAATAAAATAAAACTATTTGTAGATGGAAGAAAAGAAGTGTTTAAAGAAATAGAAGTATTAAGAAATCAAAATACCATTTGGTTTCATGCAGCATCTTTAGGAGAATTTGAGCAAGCAAGGCCAATAATAGAAGAAGTAAAAAACAATTATAAAAATTATAAAATATTAGTTACCTTTTTTTCTCCTTCTGGTTACGAAATTCGCAAAAACTATAATTTAGCAGATGTAATATGTTATTTGCCTTTAGATTCTAAGTCTAATGCAAAAAAGTTTGTAGAAATTGTAAATCCAAAAATGGCAATTTTTGTGAAATATGAGTTTTGGCCAAACTTCTTAAAAGAACTCAAAAATAAAAATAGTACTACTATTTTAATTTCTGGTATACTAAGAGAAAAACAAGTTTTCTTTAAATGGTATGGTCAATTTATGAGAAACGCATTAAATTCTTTTGATCACTTTTTTGTACAAGATAAAAATTCTAAAAAATTATTAGAAAGTATAAATTTTAAAAATGTCACTATTGCTGGAGATACACGTTTTGATCGAGTTTCAAGAATTTTAACACAAGACAACTCTATCGATTTTATTGATGAATTTAAAGAGAATAAGTACACAATAGTTGCTGGTAGTACCTGGATTCAAGATGAAGAATTGATTGTGGATTATATCAATACTCATGCTTCTGCAGAAGAAAAATTTATTATTGCTCCACATAATATTAAAGCTGATGCTATTTTAGAACTGCAAAATTCTATAGAAAAAGCTACTATTTTGTATTCTAAAAAAGAAAATAAAGATTTAACAAATTATCAAGTATTTATCATAGATACAATTGGTATTTTAACCAAAATTTACGCAGCAGCAGATATAGCATATGTTGGTGGAGGTTTAAAAACAGGATTACATAATATATTAGAACCAGCAACTTTTGGAATTCCTGTAGTTATTGGAAATAAATATGACAAATTTAAAGAGGCTGTAGATTTAGTTGCAGCAAAAGGTTGTATTTCAATTAGTAACCAACAAGAATTTACAGAAATATTATTAAAATTAAAAACAGATACTGATTTTAGAAAAGAATCAGGAGCAATAAATTCAAGTTACATCCAAGAAAATCTTGGAGCAACTAAAAAAATTATGAATTATTTAAAACTAAAATTATAATGGATTTTATTTTAGAACCTTGGGCTTGGTATGTAGGAGGTCCACTAATCGCATTAACACTCTTTTTGTATTTTTATTTTGGACAAAATTTTGGAGCATCAACAAATTTCGAAACACTTTGTACAATGGCAGGTGCAGGAAAAGTATCAGATTACTTTAAAAAAGACTGGAAAGAAAGAGACTTTGCACTATTATTTGTAGTGGGTTTAATTATTGGAGGTTTAATATCTTCTAATTTTTTAATCTCGAATCAAACCATAGATTTAAACCCAAAAACCATTCAAGAATTATCAGATTTAGGTTTTGCAAATGTTGCAAATCAATATTTCCCAGATGAAATTTTTAGCAAAGAAGCTGTTTTTTCTTTAAAAGGATTTTTAATATTAATCTTATCTGGAATTAGTATAGGTTTTGGAACACGTTATGCAGGTGGTTGTACCTCTGGTCATGCAATCACAGGTTTAAGTAGTTTTCAAATCCCATCATTATTAGCTGTTATTGGCTTTTTTATAGGCGGTATTATTGCTGTTTGGTTTATCATCCCTAATCTATTTTAATTATGAAGAACATTAAATTTTTACTACTAGGTATATTTTTCGCAATTGTATTGAGTAAAGTGCAAGCCATTTCTTGGTATCGTTTTTATGAAATGTTTCGTTTTGAATCATTTCATATGTTTGGCATTATTGGAGGTGCAGTTGTAGTATCTGCAATTATTATGCAATTGTTTAAAAGTGAAAAAATAAAAGATATTAATGGAAACAAAATAACACCAAAACAAAAACAAAAAGGATTTATAAGAACACTTGTTGGTGGAACTTTTTTTGGTTTAGGTTGGGGAGTTTCAGGTGCTTGTGCTGCTCCAGTTTTTGTAATTCTAGGTTTTAAATGGTTACCTGCTTTAATTATTTTATTGGGTGCATTAATTGGTACATTAATTTATGGTTTAGTAAGTAAAAAATTACCAAATTAATGAATCAGTTAATAGATAGTTTTGGTCGTCAAATAGAGTATGTGCGTTTGGCAGTTACAGACAGATGTAATTTGCGTTGTCAATATTGTATGCCTGCTCATGGAATTGATATTGTACCCAAACAAGAACTATTAACATTTAAAGAAATGTATCGCTTAATTCGTGTATTAACAGAATTAGGGGTTAAAAAAGTACGTTTAACTGGTGGAGAACCCTTTGTAAGAAAAGACTTTGTTAGTTTCTTAGAAATGTTGTCTTATAACAATTTGTTAGACGCAATTAATATCACAACAAATGGTGCTTTAATTTCTCATTATATAGATAGAATTGAGCAATTAGAAAAAGTAAAGCACATCAATTTAAGTATAGATAGTTTACAAAGAGAAAAGTTTGCGAAAATTACAAGACGTGACGTTTTTCTAGATGTTTATAAAACTTTTGAAGCCTTAGGAAAAAGCAGATTAAATTTAAAGCTGAATGTGGTAGTACAATCTGGTTTTAACACAGATGAAATTAATGATTTTGTAAGACTAACTAAAGATAAAAAAGTTGCAGTTCGTTTTATAGAAGAAATGCCATTTAATGGTAAAGGACAGAGAGATATTAAAGAAAATTGGACATTTAAAAAAATTTTAGAAGAGATAAAAACGGAGTTTGATGTTGAGGAAATACAGTCTGAAAAATCATCAACTTCTAGAAATTATAAAGTTGATGGTTATTTAGGAACTGTTGGTATTATTCCTGCTTTTACAAGAACCATTTGTAACGATTGTAACAGAATAAGAATTACAAGTACAGGAACTTTTAAAAACTGCTTGTTTGATGATGGGGTTTTCAATCTTAGAGATTTCATTAGAAATGGCGCAAGTAATGAAGATTTAAAAGCACTATTTTTAAGTTTAGTTAAAGACAAACCAGAAAATGGTTTTATAGCAGAAGCCAATAGAAAAGGTAATGTTTCTGAGAGTATGAGTACAATTGGAGGTTAAATTATGGACGTATTTCTTAATGCTTTAGAAGGTTATCCAATTCAATCAGGTCTTATTTTGATTGGTTTAGGTGTAATCGGACTACTTTTTCAGATTGACCTAAAGGAATCTCCAAAAATGAAACATCACAGCATTCTCACTTGGAGAGTGTTTTTAAATAAATGGTTTCTAATTATTATGGCTTTTATTTTGGGTGTAACCTTAATTTTTAAAAATATTTGATGATAACTTCAGAAGAGGCAAAGCATATTATTTTAAACTCAATCCAAGAATTTGGAGTTGAAGAAATTCCATTTATCAAATGTGTTGGTAGAATTTTAAAAGAGACTATTGTTGCAGATAGAGATTTTCCACCATTTAACCGAGTTTCTATGGATGGTATTGCCATAGATTTCAATGCTTTTCAAAAGGGTCAAAGAGTTTTTAAAATTGAAGAAATACAACCTGCAGGAAGTGCACAAATTTCATTGCAAAATTCAGAAAATTGTATTGAGGTAATGACAGGTGCTGTTTTACCAAAGAACACAAATGCTGTTATAAGATATGAAGATGTAGAAATAAAAAATGATGTTGCAAGAATCATAATAAATGAAGTTTTCGACTTCCAAAATATTCATGAAAAAGGAAAAGATAGAAAAGTTGGAGAAACTTTAATTGAAAAAAACACCATCATTTCAGCAGCAGAAATTGGTGTTTTTGCTACAGTTGGTAAATCTACCATTAAAGTGGCTAAACAACCCAAGATAATGATACTTTCAACTGGTGATGAATTGGTTGATGTAAACGAAAAACCTGAAGAACATCAAATTAGAAGAAGTAATGTATTTACTTTAGTTGCAGCTTTAGAGCATTTAAAAATTGAATCTGAAACTTCGCATATCACAGATGATAAGCCTATTTTAAGGCAAAAAATTGCTCAGTTTTTAAACGATTATGATGTGTTGCTTTGTAGTGGAGCAGTGAGTAAAGGCAAATTCGATTTTTTACCAGAAGTTTTTGATGAATTGGGTGTAGAAAAAAGATTTCATAGAGTAGCTCAAAGACCAGGAAAACCTTTTTGGATGGGTGAAACCAAATCTTGTAAAGTGTTTGCATTTCCTGGTAATCCAATATCAACTTTTGTAAATTGTTTAGCGTATTTTTATCCTTGGTATTATAAATCAGTTGGAGTTAAAACAAAAGAAGAAACTGCCATTTTAACTGAAGATGTAACTTTTAAACCAAATTTAACGTACTTTTTACAAGTAAAATTAGGTGATAAATTTGGTCATATATTAGCCACACCAATTAAAGGAAATGGTTCTGGAGATTTAGCAAGTTTGGTAAATGCAGATGCATTTATTCAATTGCCAAATGATAAAACTGAATTTAAAACTGGAGAAAACTATCCAATTATAAGATATAGATAATGAGTGATTTTAGTCATCTAAATAAAAAAAATAACCCTAAAATGGTAAATGTTTCAGATAAGAAAATTACCAAAAGAACAGCTATTGCAAAAGCAACTATGTTTTTAGGAGATGAGATAATTTCTCATTTTATAAACGATGGGTTAATCACAAAAAAAGGTCCTGTTTTTCAAACAGCTATTATTGCAGGAATTCAAGGTGTAAAAAAGACTTCAGAGTTAATTCCTATGTGTCATCCATTATTAATAAATGGTGTAGCGATAGATATTAATATTACTGATGCAGAGCATATAGAAGTGCTTTGTAAAGTAACTATAGAAGGAAAAACAGGTGTAGAAATGGAAGCCTTAACTGGTGCAAATATTGCTTGTTTAACTATTTATGACATGTGTAAAAGTATAAGTCAAAAAATGGTAATTAAAGAAGTAAAATTGATTGAAAAAACTGGAGGAAAATCAGATATAAAAAATGAGTAAACATCAAAAGCATACAAATTTAGTTAGAAGAGATAATGATAATTTTGGACCTAATGAAATTGCTATTTTAGGAACAAATTGTGGTAATATTTCTAATTTAGTGCATCAGATTTCTAAAAAACTCACCCAATATAAATTGGGATATTTTGATGCTTCACATGCTAAAGATGTAGATAAAAATCAACTATCAGAATATGTTTTTCATCATGAAGGGAATGTTCAAATAACAACTTCTGGAAATATAAATAAATACCAACAACGATTAGATTTTGCTCAGTTTGATTTTGTTTTTATTAATGGAAATCATTATCAAGGAGCTAAGCAAATACTAATTTTAGATGAAGCAAAAGAAGCATCCGTTTTAAAAAGATTAGATCAATTACAAAATATTCAGTTTGTAATTAAACTAAATTCTGAAACTAAATTTTTTGATTTTTTAGAAGAAAAATATCCACAAATCAAAAACGTAAAGTGCTACACCATTGATGAAATTGATGCTATTTCAAATCATGTTCATAATTTAATCAAAGAGAAGATAGCACCTTTACAAGGCTTGGTTTTAGTGGGAGGAAAAAGTACAAGAATGGGTAAAGATAAGTCTGAACTCAATTATTTTGGAAAGCCACAAAAAGTAGTTGCAAAAGAATTGTTAGAAAGCCACAATTTAGAAACTTATTATTCAGTTCAAAAAGATGAAAGTGAAAATGAAATTTCAGATAAGTTTATCAATTTAGGACCTTTTGGAGGTATTTGTTCTGCTTTTCAAAAAGATCCAAATATAGCTTGGTTTGTTTTAGCCACAGATTTACCTTTTATAAATGAAGAAATAATTTCTTTATTATTAGAAAAAAGAAATCCTAGTAAAGTAGCAACAGCAATTAAAGGAAAAAGTGCAACATTTGTAGAACCTTTAATCACTATTTATGAGCCAAAAGCTTACCCGATTTTATTGCAATATTTAGCACAAGGCTATTCTTGTCCACGTAAAATGCTTATTAATTCTGATATTGAAGTTGTTGAAATAGATGACAGCTTTATTAGAAATATAAATACACCAGAAGAATTTAAGTCAGCTAAAAATGAATTAGCTAATAATGGATAAAAATCAACTTTTTAAACGTCAAATTACACTTTCTGAAATTGGTGAAGAAGGTCAGAAAAAGCTGCAAAATACATCAGTTTTAGTAGTAGGTTGTGGAGGTTTAGGAAGTCCTATAGCTGTATATTTGGCTTCAAGTGGTTTAGGTAAAATTCATTTAGTAGATTTCGATACTATTGATGAAACTAACCTACATAGACAAGTTTTTTACGCATTAGATGATGTTGGAAAACCTAAGGCAGAAGTGTTATCTAATTTTATAAAAAAGAGAGCTCCTTTTACTGAAGTTACCTTTACAAATAAACCCATAACTAAAGATAATGTTTTTGAGTTAATTAGTGGTGTTGATATTGTGGTTGATGGCACAGATTCTTTACCCACAAAGTATTTACTAAATGATGCCTGTGTTATAAAAAGCAAACCACTAGTTTATGGTTCTTTATATAAATTTGATGGCTATGTAGCTACATTTAATGTATTACAAAAAGAAGGTAATTACTCTACAAATTTAAGAGATGCTTTTCCAGAAATAGCCACAGATATTCCAAATTGTTCAACAATTGGAACCTTAAATGCAATTGTTGGTATGATAGCAACAGCGCAAGTAAACGAGGTTTTAAAATTAATTACAGGTATAGGAAAACCTATAATAAACAAACTGTTAATTTACAATGCTTTACAAAACACACAATTAAAAATGAAATTGAAGTCCGTTTTTACTAAAGATAAAATTACAAAACTTTTTGAGGCACAAACCTATTTTGATTTGGCTTGTTCTTCACAAAATCCAGATTGGCAAATATCAACTAAAGCATTAAAAAAGAGAATAGGAGAACAAAATTTAGAGTTAATTGCAGTATTACCAAACCTAAAATTACCATTTAAAGTAGATAAAACTATACCAATTCAACAATTTGATGCAACTAAAATAGAAGTCGATTATGCTAAAACTTATGTTATGGTTTGTCATCGTGGATTTAATAGTTACAGAGCAACAGAAATAATGAAAAAAGTTTATCCAGAGTTAAATGTTTTAAATTTAACAGGTGGAATTTCTAGCTATTAATTACTTTATAAATTCATAAAAAAGAATAGAAGTTTCTTTTGTTTTTGTTGCTATTGTATAATATGATTGTATAAAAAGTTTTAGTTTTAAAATTCTCTCATGTTTATTATTATACATGGTAAAGATTAAGTCATGTTGAGTTTTTCTTTTTTTTAAATCTTTATAATTTTTCCATTCTTCTGGGTCTTTATAGTGCTCTGTAGTTATGTTACATATAAATTCAAAATCAGATCTCTTATTTTTATTTTTTGGAGCATTAGAAATATCATTAACAAAGTCTTTTTTGTTAGAAAAATTAAATTCAGACCCAACTTTTATTTTTTCTTTGCGTAATGTTTTTTTTAAATCTTTTAATAATTTGGTATAATAATTTTCTAGATGACCAGAGTCATTAAACACAAATATTATTGATTTTGGAGATGAATAAAAATCTGCCTTAAAAGAATTTACAATAGTAACTTGCTCTTTAAATTTATTAGTTTGCGCATAAGTAGAAATTGTAAAAGAAATAAAAATGAATACTATTATTTTTCCCATTCTAAAGTTTCAACCAATTTTAAAATATCTTCTTTAATATATTCAACTGCAGGTAAAATAGAATCGTAATTTGGTCTTGCATAGAAATACAAAGATCCTTTTACAAAATTATTAGTACTGTCTGTTACATGAAATTGTAAGTGAGAGGCTGCATTACCAGTAATTTCATATAAGCTACCAAAAACTCTTTTATCTTTATTTACAAAGTCTTTAGGTATAATTTGTTCTGCTTTTACTGCATGTTTAAAAACTAGTTTTTCTGCTTCTGTTAATAGTTCTTTTAAGTTGTTTTTAATAGGTCTGTAAGTGATATCTATAGACGCTTTTAAGTCTGGATATTTAATTTTTAACCAATTGTTGGGTTCATTTACAACAATAGTGTTATTGGCTACTTTAAAAGTAAAAGGTCTTTGTAAAGATAATTGAGTATAAGATTTATTAGGGTACTCTAAACTTAAATAAGCTTTTGGTTTTGGTAATGTATCTTCTTTACAAGAACTAAAAATAGTTAGCATAAATAAAAAAAGTAGCTTACGCATTTCTTGTGGCTTTTATTTGTTTTATGCGCTTTTTATCTAACGCTTCTATTGTAAACGTATAATTTTTGAATATTATTTTTTCACCTTTTTTTGGGAATCTTCCAGAGATTTCTAATAAAAAACCTGCTAATGTTTCACTTTCTCCTTTTTCTTCCTCAAAAATAGCTTCGTCTTCGTCATCTAATACCTTACAAAAATCTTTGATAGTTGTTTTTCCTTCAAAAATATAATTGTTTTCATCAATTTTTGAATATTGTAAATCATCATCATCAAACTCGTCATTTATATCACCTACAATTTCTTCAATAACGTCTTCTAATGTGACTAATCCACTTGTACCTCCATATTCATCAACTACGATAGCTAAGTGGTTTTTACGGGATCTAAAATCGTCTAGCAAATCGTCTAATTTTTTATTTTCTGGCACAAAATAAGCTTCACGTAATAAGTTTTGCCATTTAAAATTTTTCTTATTTAAATGGGCTAATAAATCTTTAGCATATAAAACACCAACAATATTGTCTATACTGTCATTGTAAACTGGATTTCTAGAATATCCGTTTTTTAAAATTTTATCTAGAACCACTTCATATTCTTCATCATCAGATAATGCAAAAATGTCTATTCTAGGTTTCATAATTTGCACTGTTTCTGTGTTTCCAAAATTTACAATGCCTTCAAGAATTTTTTGCTCATCTTTTGTTGTTGCTCCTTCAGATGTTAATTCTAATGCTTGTGATAAAGTTTCTACTGAAAAGTTTGAGTTTTTATTACCTAATTTTTTTTCTATAAACTTTGTTAATGTAATTAATGGTAAGCTAAAAGGAGTTAAAATTAGATTTACAAAATTGATGAATTTAGCCATTAATTTAGAAAAGCTTAATGCATTTCTAGACGCATAAACTTTAGGTAAAACTTCACCAAATAATAGAATTAAAAAAGTAACTAATATTACTTCTATTAAAAAACGAATAGGTAATGAAAAGAAATATAAATTCATTTCATAATCGAAATCACCAAATAAAGTTTCTGCTAAAGAGGCAAAAAGAAGTACAATTAAAATATTTATAAAATTATTAGTGATTAGTATAGTCGCTAATAATTTTCTAGGTCTTTCTAGTAAAGTAACTATTATGTTGTCTTCTTTACCTTCATTAGAGAGTTCGTTTAAATCTGATTGCGAAAGCGAAAAAAAGGCTACTTCTGTCCCAGATATTAATGCAGAACAAATTAATAGCACAATTAATACAACAGCATTTATTGATGTTAAAAAATCAAAAGAGAGTAAAAATGTTAATAATAGTTCAGGATCTGGATCCAAATTTTAAAAATTTAGTTACTAAAATGGTAAATCATCATCTTTTTCTTGCACTACAGATTTTGGAGTAGTAGAAGGCTGTTGATTTTGTTGAGGTGACATTGGGTTTTCGTTGTTTTTCTTGTTAGATAGCATCGTCATTTCATTTACATGTACTTCTGTAGCATAACGCTTTACACCATCTTGTTCCCACTGACGATTTTTTAATTTTCCTTCAACATAAACTTTATCACCTTTTATCAGGTATTTTTCGCAAACTTTTGCAAGTCCATTTCTAACCACAATATTGTGCCAATCTGTATTTGTAATTTTTTCTCCAGTTTGTTTATTTGTATAACTTTCTGAAGTTGCAATAGGAAAACGACCTACACAATTTTGATCATCAAAATAATGCATTTTTATATCATCACCTAAATTACCAATTAAAATTACTTTATTTATTGTACCTGCCATAGCTTTTATATTTCTAATCAAATGTAAGAAAAAATATCAATTTTTTAAGAGAGATATTCTTCTAAAAAATTCGAAATTAATACAGGAACTGGATAGTTTTCTATAGCTTTCCAATCAATATTTGCGTCTTTTTGATGGTTTAACTCTATAATCCAAAACTGAGTATGTAAATGTTGATGAGATAATTTATGCACAACTTCTTTTTTATTAAATAATGAAATTGAAACTTCATTTGGAAACATTTCATTAAACATTTCAGAAGAAATCAAGTCGTTCTTATCTATGCTTCTATCACTTTCTAATAATGGAAATTGATATAGGCCTTGCCAAATGCCTTTACCTTTTCTTTCTTTTAAAATGGTTTTATCATCAGCTGTTTTAATCACTAAAAAATTAAAATATCTATTTTTTATTTTTAGTTTCTTTT
>Ga0228636_1000077_pt1 | contig 25555 bp, 26 predicted proteins | sample 45DmetaG_FD_182709 | JGI IMG/M metagenome (GOLD analysis project Ga0228636, IMG submission 182709) | Seawater microbial communities from Monterey Bay, California, United States - 45D | ecosystem: Environmental > Aquatic > Marine > Coastal | place: USA: California | collected 2016-11-03 | reverse complement strand
AGGAGTGTCTTGTGCTAAAGTTCTAGCTAAAAGTACATGTTGTAATTGCCCATCACTTAATTCGTAAAATCTTTTATGTTTTAAATGTTGAATCCCTGTTTGTTCTATAGCCCAATTTATTTTTTCAACATCTTCTTTAGTTAGTGAATCTATCCAATTTGTATAAGGTTGTCTACCTGTAGCAATTAACTCAAAAACAGTGAGTTGACTTTCTGGTAATCTTTCTGTTAATACCATGCTAACTAATTTAGCAAACTCAATATTTTCATAATTCTGTATTAGTTGTTTTTTAATAAAAACAGCTCCAGAAAGTGGTTTTTGTACATTAGCAATTGTTCGTAAAAATGTTGATTTTCCAATTCCATTTTTACCTAAAACAGTTATAAGTTTTCCTTTTTCTAAAGATAAATTAATAGCAGATGCAACAACAATATTTTGTTTTTTTTGTTGATAACCAATACTTAATTTTTCGGTTTTTAAAATGATATTATCTACTTTATTACTCAAAATATTATATGAAAATTTTCTTTTTTCTAATCAATAACCAAATTACAATTGGAGCTCCAAATAAAGAAGTTACTGCATTTAATGGTAATGTAAATTCGCTAAAAGGAAGTTGTGCAATACTATCACAAATTAATAAAATAAAACCTCCAATAATTGCTGTAGCAGGAATTAAAATTTTATGATTAGAGGTATTAAATATCATTCTTGCAACATGAGGTACTGCTAAGCCAATAAAAGCAATAGGTCCAGAAAAAGCTGTAATTACTCCTGTTAAAACACTAGTAATTAATAAAATAACATTTCTACTTTTTTTAATATTTACACCTAAACTTTTAGCATAATTTTCACCTAAAAGAAAGCTGTTTAATGGTTTAATAATAGCAATACAAGCTATAATTCCGATAATATAAAATAATCCAAAAACACTTAATTCTTGCCAGCTTAAATTTCCTAAACTCCCAAAATTCCAGAAGATATATTGTTGAATATTAGATGCTTCTGCAAAATAAGACAGTACACTTATAATAGCAGAGGTTAAACTCCCAAACATTAAACCAATAATTAATATAGACATTGTGTTTCTAACTTTATTTGCAGCAATTATAACTGCAGATAAAACTAAAAATGCTCCTAAACTTGCTGCAATAGGTAAAGACCAATTAGAAATTGTATTAGATATAAAATACCCTCCAAAAATAGATGAACCTAAAATAAGTATAGCAACTCCTAAACTTGCACCAGAAGAAATACCTAATACAAAAGGACCTGCAAGCGGATTTCTAAATAAGGTTTGCATTAATAAACCACAAATAGATAATCCAGACCCAACCATTATCGCTGTTAATGCTTTTGGCAATCTAAAGTTTAAAATAATAGTTTGCCAACTTTCTTTAACATCAACATTTCCAAAAAAAACACTAAAAATATCTTTTAAAGGGATATTTACAGAGCCTAAACTAATATTCACAAAAAATAATACAATCAGTAACAATGATATAAGTAAAAAATGTTTTGTGTAGTTTTTTTGCGTCATTATTATAAACTAATCTACTAGTAGTTATTTTTTAAAAATGCAACTAATTTATGAATAGCTAAACCTCTATGAGAAATTTTGTTTTTTTCTTCTGCTCTCATTTCTGCAAACGAAGTAGAAAAACCTTCTGGTTTAAAAACAGGATCATAACCAAAACCTTTTTCACCTTTTTTTTCTGTTAAAATTTCTCCCTTGCAAATACCTTCAAAAAGAAATTGTTCATTATTTATATTTAAACAAATTGCAGTTCTAAATTGAGCCTTTCTATCTGATTCGTCTTTAAGCTCACTTAGTAATTTCTTCATATTTCTTTCAGCATCTCTTGGCTCGCCAGCAAAACGTGCAGAATATACTCCTGGTTTACCATCTAAAGCATCAACTTCTAAACCAGTATCATCAGCAAAACAACTATAACCGAAATTAGTAGTAATATAATTTGCTTTTAATTTTGCATTGCCTTCTAAAGTTGTTTCAGTTTCTTCAACTTCTTCAAAACAATTGATGTCTTTTAAACTCAAAATTTCAAATGGTGATGAAAGCATTTGTTGAACTTCTTTTAACTTATTTAAATTGTTTGTGGCAAAAACGAGTTTCATTTAAAAGAAAAATTTTTAACAAATGTAATCAATTTCTTTATGAAGTTTTTGCGTTCTTTTTTAATCAATTCTAAAAAATAAACTGTAAATTGCTAAAGTGTAAAATTCTTAAAACCTTTGTTATCATTGGTTTGTCGTGAAAATGTCGGGTTAAAAAAGGTTGTAAAAATTTGTTAGTTTAATTTACTGAAGTAACATTGTATGGAATTTAAAAATCGTAATCTTATGAAACAACCAGAGTTAGGAAAGAAAATTTTAGAGTTAAGAAAATTAAAAGGATTAACTCAAGAAGAATTAGTAGAGCAATGCAATATTAATGTTAGAACCATACAAAGAATTGAAGCAGGAGATGTATTACCAAGAAGCTATACAATTAAATCAATTTTAGAAGTCCTTGGAGTTAAATTTGAAGAAGTTTTTGACAAAAAATACGAGCCTAGTAAGTTTGATAATATTTTAGGGATAAAGTCAGAAAAAGTTTCTAAACAATTAAAAACGGCTTTTGTTTTTGGTATTATTTACTTTATTGCTGGTTTTTTAGAAATTTTTGTTGATTTTTTAGCATTTAAAGATGATTGGCTATTTAATGTAATATACGTTTTTTCAAAATCTCTTTCTTTTATCTCTTTGGTATTTTTCTTTAGAGGTTTTATCATAATTTCTGGGTTACACAAAAATTATCTTTTACAAATTAGTACTTTTTTAATTATAGTATTTAGCTTAGCTTTTACAATTTTAGATATCAGCGCTTTATATTTTTCTGACGATTTTACAGGTGTTATTAGTTTCTCTAAACTAATAACATTTGGTGCTTTAAGTGTTATTTTAGGAATTGCTTTTTTAAGACTTAAAGAATTTGGAGATATTGTAAAATGGACAGGAATATTTGAAATTGTAACAGGAGTTTGTTGGTTATTAATTATACTTGCGCCTATAGGTTTATTTACGCAAGCTGTAGTAGAAATTTTTGAAATTATTTTAATTTATAAGGTTTTATCGTCTTTAAAAGAAAAATCGTAAAACTTATTCATGATGATAAGGTTCGTTTCTTAAAATTGTAAAACCTCTATAGATTTGTTCTACGATAAACAAACGAATCATTTGGTGTGAAAATGTCATTTTAGATAAAGAGATTTTACCTTGTGCTTTTTGATAAACAGTGTCAGAAAAACCATAAGGTCCACCAATAACCAAAACTAATTGTTTTATACCTGAATTCATCTTTTTTTGTAAGTATTTAGAGAACTCAATGGATGTAAAATGTTTGCCTTTATCATCTAATAATACTAACTGGTCTTTATTTTGTAATCTATTTAAAATTAATTCTCCTTCTTTTTCTTTCTGCTGATCTTCACTAAGATTTTTCGAATTTTTAATATCATTAATAATCTCTAACTCAAACTTAACATAGTGTTTTAGTCGATTTTGATATTCATCAATTAATTGAATTAACTGCTTATTGTCAGTTTTTCCAATAGCAAGAAGTTTAATTTTCATAGCTCAAAATTACAAATTATGTAGTATGAATTCTTATTTTTACGTCAGAATAAAATCTAAAGTATGATTTCAGAAGAACAATTTCAAAAAGAATTAGATATCATCATTAAAAATGCAATAAGAGAAGATATTGGTGATGGAGACCATACTTCTATATCTTGTATACCTAAAAATGCAGTTGGTAAAGCAAAATTATTGGTAAAAGATGATGGAGTTATTGCAGGTGTTGAGTTTGCAAAACTAGTTTTTGGATATGTAGATAAAGATTTAAAAATAGAAACTTTTATCAATGATGGTGAAAAAGTAAAATACGGAGATGTTGTTTTTCATGTTTCAGGAAAATCGCAATCTATTTTAATGGCAGAACGTTTGGTTTTAAATGCTATGCAAAGAATGTCTGCTATTGCAACCAAAACTAAATTTTTTGCAGATTTATTAGAAGGTACAAAAACTAAAGTTTTAGATACTAGAAAAACAACACCAGGTATAAGGGCTTTAGAAAAATGGGCCGTAAAAATTGGAGGTGGAGAAAATCATAGATTTGCTTTATATGATATGGTTATGATTAAAGATAATCATATTGACTTTGCAGGAGGTATAACAGCTGCAATTACTAAAACTCAAAAATATTTGGCAGAAAAAAATATTGATATTAAAATTATTGTTGAAGCTAGAAGTCTAGAAGAAATTAAAGAAATACTTTCAAATAAAGGAGTTTACAGAATTTTAATCGATAATTTTAATTACGAAGACACCAAAAAAGCTGTGGCTTTAATTGGTGATACTTGCTTGACAGAATCTTCTGGAGGTATTAATGAAAAAACCATTAGAGAATATGCAGAATGTGGTGTAGATTTTATTTCATCTGGTGCTTTAACTCATTCAGTTTATAATATGGATTTAAGCCTTAAAGCTATTTAGTAAATGATTGACAATTATTTTGATAGTGAAGCATTTGCAAAACTAGACTTTACAAAAACTAATATTAAAAAAGGGGAATATGATAATTGCACTTTTACCAACTGTAACTTTGAAAATATAAATGCGTCAAATATTCAATTTGTAGAATGTGATTTTATCAATTGTAATTTTAGTAATACTACTATTAAAAACACAGCTTTTAAAAATGTCAACTTTAAAAACTGTAAATTAATTGGTGTTAAGTTTTATGAAGTAGATACTTTTTTATTACAATTCTTTTTTAAAGACTGTAAATTAAATTATGCATCATTTTATCAATTAAACATACCTAACAGTATTTTTGAAAATTGTAATTTGCAAGAGGTAGATTTTACTGAAACAGTATTATTTAACTCAAAATTTGATAATTGTGATTTAAGTAAAACTGTTTTTGATAGAGCTAATTTAGAAAATGTTAATTTTTCATCAGCTTATAATTTTTCTATAAATCCTGAAGAGAATAAATTAAAAGGAGCAACTTTTAATAAGAATAATGTGGTTGGTTTATTAACTAAATATGAAATTATTATAGAATGAAATTTTTAAAACTATATCTTCTTTTATCTCTATTCTTTTTTTCATGTAAAAATGAAAGTTCATCATTTGTTTATATTCATTCTTTTCAAAGAACTCAAACAGATAAATTTATTGTAAAAATAAAAAAAGAAAAAGGAAATATTTATTACAAGTATTCTAATAAAAAAGATACCATTAAAGATTTAAATGTGGTTTTTAATATAAAAAATGATATTCTAATTTCTGATAAAGATACTTTTTATCCTATTCGTAAAGAATACAATACAAGTGATTTTAGTTATAAAATGTATCAACAAAAAGTTGTAAAAAGTCATAATAGAACTTTGGTTTTCAATAAAAATTATGGACTTTTATCAAGTACAGCTTTAGGAGCTGATTTTTTAATATTAAAAGATTCTTTATCAGCCATTAAAAACGAAGCTATTTTTAAAGAAATAATTTTAGAATTAAATAGAATTTCAAAATAAGTAACTGTCTGAAAGGCAATCTATATGACTAAAGAAATAGAAGATAAATTAGATAAAATTCCAATTGTTTGCGTTTTAGTAAGAATAGGAAAAAAAATTAAAATTCCTGGTTTAGAAGGGATGTCTCTCTATGATGTTTTAGAAATGTATTTTATTGGAATTATTGAGGGAGCTTTAACCACAAGAGCAAGTGGTATTGCTTATAGCTTCTTTATGGCTATTTTTCCTTTCTTATTATTTATTTTTACATTAATACCTTATATCCCAATTGATGGTTTTCAAGAAGGATTACTCTCTATTATTACAGATGTTTTACCTCCAAAAACTTATGATTTAATTGGGCCAGTTATAGAAGATATTATTAAAAACCAATATTCAGGTTTACTTTCTTTTGGTTTTATTGTTTCACTTTTTCTAATGGCAAATGGTGTAAATGCAATCTTTGGTGGTTTTGAATATTCTTACCATATAAAAGAAGTTAGAAATGTGTTTAGAGCGTATTTTATAGCAGTTTTAGTTTCTTTAATTATTGTTGTGTTTTTAATTATTACAGTTGTTATCATAACATTTTTAGAGCTATATATTAAAGAAAGAGGTGGTTTACAATGGTTAGAAGATAATTTAATTTGGTTACAAATTGGTAGAGCTTTAATATTCTTAACCATGATTTTTATTACAGTATCTATGTTATATCATTATGGAGTTAAAGAGGGTAAAGAATCTCGTTTTTTTTCTCCAGGAGCAGTATTAACAACTATTCTTTCTATTCTCACTTTTTATTTATTTGGTATTTATGTAAATGAATTTGCTAAATACAATGAGTTGTATGGTTCTATAGGAACATTGTTAATTTTAATGTTATTCATTTGGTTAAATGCAATAATTTTACTCTTAGGCTTTGAGTTAAATGCTTCTATTGCTACTTTACGCAAAAGAAATAAAACTATTTCTACATCAGATAATTTGTAAGATTTTCACGATATTTGCAGTTTTAAATTTAAAGGTGTTTTTACACCTAAAGAGAAAATCTAAAGATTATACATGAAACCAAGCATCCCAAAAGGAACAAGAGATTTTTCACCAACAGAAGTTGCAAATCGTACATATATTATAAATACGATTAAAACTGCTTTTGAAACTTTCGGGTTTCAGCCAATAGAAACTCCAAGTTTTGAAAATTCTTCTACACTAATGGGAAAATATGGAGAAGAAGGTGACAGACTTATTTTTAAGATTTTAAATTCTGGGGATTTTTTAGCTAAGGCAGAAGATAAATTTATTCAAGAAAAAGATAGCTTAAAATTAACTTCACAAATCTCAGAAAAAGCTTTACGTTACGATTTAACTGTACCTTTTGCTAGATATGTAGTACAACACCAAAACGAAATTACATTTCCTTTTAAAAGATATCAAGTACAACCAGTTTGGAGAGCAGACAGACCACAAAAAGGTCGCTTTAGAGAATTTTATCAATGTGATGCAGATGTGGTTGGTAGTCAATCTTTATGGCAAGAAGTTGAGTTTATTCAATTGTATGATACTGTTTTTACAAAATTAGGTTTATCAGAAACAACCATTAAAATCAATAATAGAAAAATATTATCAGGAATTGCAGAAGTTATTGGTGCTCAAGATAAATTAATCGATTTTACTGTTGCTTTAGACAAACTAGACAAAATTGGTCAACAAAAAGTACAAGAAGAAATGCTCTCTAAAGGAATTACTGAAGAAGCTATAGAAAAAGTACAACCTTTATTTTCTTTTAATGGTACAAACTCAGAAAATTTAGATGCTTTAGCACTAATGCTAGCTACATCAGAAGAAGGTACAAAAGGAGTAGAGGAGTTGCGTTTTGTTATTAATACTGTTACAAATTTAGGTTTACAATCTGCTAATTTAGAAGTAGATGTAACTTTAGCAAGAGGATTAAACTATTATACAGGAGCCATTTTTGAAGTAGCTGCCCCTAAAGGATTAAAAATGGGTTCTATTGGAGGTGGAGGAAGATATGATGATTTAACAGGAATCTTTGGAATGAAAGATGTGTCTGGTGTAGGAATTTCCTTTGGGTTAGATAGAATTTATTTGGTTTTAGAAGAGTTAGGTTTGTTTAAATCTGTTGATTTACCTAAACCTAAAGTGTTGTTTGTTAATTTTGGAGAAAATGAAGCTTTGTATTGTATGAGAGCAATTTCTCTATTACGAGCAAAAGGCATAAAATCAGAATTGTTTCCTGATGCTGCAAAAATGAAAAAGCAAATGAATTATGCTAATAAGCGTGAAATTGAATTTGTTGTTATTGTAGGGTCTCAAGAAATTGAAAACGAAGTATATACTTTAAAAAATATGATTTCTGGTGAGCAAACAAAATGTTCGCTTTCAGAATTAATTAACGAATTACATTAGAAATAAAACGTAAATTTGTATTCTCAAAATTACGATTGAAATGTTTGAAATAAGCAGCAAAATGAATGACGAAAGGTTAGAAGAAATAGGAGAAAACCATGTAGGTACTTCTGCAAAAACTCCATTAAGAGCAGATGCTTTTGATATTTCTGACGAAGAAAAAATTAATAAAATTCAAGAAAGTGTTAAAGATATTTTACACACTTTAGGTATGGATTTAACAGATGATAGCTTACAAGGTACTCCAAAAAGAGTGGCAAAAGCCTTTGTAAATGAGATTTTTATGGGGTTAAACCCTAAGAATAAACCATCTGCATCTACTTTTGAAAATAACTATAATTATGGTGAGATGTTAGTAGAAAAGAACATAGTTGTCTATTCTACTTGCGAGCACCATTTATTACCCATTGTTGGTAGAGCACATGTTGCTTACATTTCTGATGGTAAAGTAATTGGTCTTTCTAAAATGAATAGAATTGTTGAGTATTTTTCTAAAAGACCACAGGTTCAAGAACGTTTAACGATGCAAGTTGTACAAGCAATGCAAGAAGCATTAGGCACTCAAGATGTTGCATGTGTAATAGATGCCAAGCACTTATGTGTAAATTCTAGAGGAATTAAAGACATTGAAAGTTCTACAGTAACTGCTGAATTTGGTGGTAAGTTTAAAGAAAAAGATACCAAAAGAGAATTTTTAGATTATCTTAAATTAGAAACTGATTTCGATTGATAATCAATTAATAACAACAATATATAAAACCGTTAAGAATTTTCTTAACGGTTTTTTTTATTTTTTTTGCGACACAATTAAAATTTTTACGTTCTTATAGTGTAAACAAACTTTAACCAACTTTTGAATACAAATCAACTTATAAAACAATGCAAACAGAATAATTATAAAGCTCAAATAGAAGTTTATAATGCTTATAAAAACATGATGTTAGGAGCAGCTTTAAGAATTCTAAAGAATAGAGAAGAGGCAGAAGATATTGTGCAAGATTGTTTTATAAAAGCTTTTGAAAAAATACATCATTTAAAAGAAGATGCAAATTTAGGTGGTTGGTTAAAAAGAATAGTAATTAACAAATCTTTAGATATAGCTAGATCTAAAGATAATTTTATAATTACTGATGAATTAGAAATCTTAGAAAATGAACCAGAAGATGTTGAAGATGAGATTTCTATTTCAACAACAGTAATAGATATTAAAAATTGCATTTATAAACTAAAAGATAAATATAGTACAGTCTTGTCTTTGTATTTAATAGAAGACTATAATCATAGAGAAATAGGAGAGCTATTAAACATCAAAGAAAGTACAGTTAGAAATCAATTTAGAAGAGGAAAGCAGCAGCTTTTAAAATTGATAAAAAATAAAGAATTATGAAATTAAAAGAATTTATCCATCAAAATAAAACAGCAATCCAAGAGGAAAAAATGTCTTCTAAAGCAGATGCTAATTTTGAGCAATTATTAAAAGATAAGTTGCATCAACCTAAAAAGCAAAAGGTAGTATTCTTAAAATTTATAGCAGTTGCTGCTTCTTTAGGATTATTAATAGCCACTTTTGTTTGGTTTAATAATCAGCCAGAAATTAACAAAAAGCAACAACAATTACTCTCTAATTTAGAAAACGAATCTGTAGGAAAACGATTAGAAGGCGTTTATACTTTTAATGATGAATATGCTAAAGAAGATGATAAAATTATAGAAACACTTTTAAGTATTTTACATAAAGACGAAAATACTAATGTAAAAATAGCAACAATAGATGCATTACTTAAATTTCCTAAAAATGAGTCTATTAGAAAAAGTTTTATAAAAGCATTAGAAAAGGAAGACGTTCCTTTAGTTCAAATAAAATTAATAAAAGCAGTAAGTTTTTTAAGAGAAAACCGTGCACAAAAATCTCTTGAAAAAATTATAAATAGTGAACAAACCTTTCCAATAGTTAAAAACAATGCAACTTTAGCTATGGCAGAAATTAAAAAATAATACAATGAAATATTTACAAAAAATAACAGTAATCTTAATTGCATTTGCCTTTTTAGGACTAAATGCCCAAGAAAAGAAAATAAAATTTTACAAAGGAACTTTAAAAATATGCTCTTCTAAAAACTTTCAAATAGAGGGTTATGATGGAGATGAAGTAATCATAAAAAGTTTACATGAAAAAAAAGGAGAAAACTCAGTTTATGTTGTAAATGGTTTTAGAAATAATGGTACATACTCTTATAGTAATTCTTCTAAAAATAAATTGGCAAGAGTAGGTAAAGCGCAATCAATTAGTAGTTCTTCATCTGACTCTATTGTAAAAGGAAGATTAGTTTTTAGAAGTAATAATTCTGAACGTAAAAAAGGACTAATAAAACTGGGTACTAAAAGTAATAATTCAGATTTAGGGATTTATTTTACTATAGAACAAAATGGTGATGAATTATTATTTAAAGACCAAAGTCAAGTTGGGTTTATTATGACAAGTAATGAAAGTTATTTGGTAAAAATACCTAACACTTTAAAATTAAATTGGAAAACTAATAATTGTAAAGATAGAGATAGGTCAGGAGAGTATCGATTTTTCTCGAGTAAAAATCCATCTTCGTTAAGTAATTTTGATGGTGAAACAGAAATATCATCAAGTGTAAATAATATAAAATTAAAAGATGTTACAGGGCCAGTTGTAGTAAACACAATTGGAGGTAATGTAACTGTAGAATTCGAAAAGAAATATCCAAAAAATTTATATTCAATTTATAGTAATAACGGGTTTATAGATATGCAAATTCCAAATAAATCAAGTTTAATGGTAGATGTAATTGGTAAGTCTGTTTATAGTGATGTTGATTTTAAAGTTTTAGAGGAAGAAGAAGTAAATGATGTTTGGCAAAAAACTACCAAAATGAAACTAAAATTTGGAGCAGGAAAAACCAAAATGAAATTAAATGCTGGTTTTGGTGAAGTGTTTCTTAGAAAAAAATAATTATTAAGAATTAATCATTCAACCAAAAAAAACCGTTTAGAATTTTCTAAACGGTTTTTATTTTTAGTTTTTTAAGACCCATTCTCCTTTTTCAATTAAAGGAATGGCTTGTTTATATTTTACTTCTTTTTCAGCACCACTCATTACATTTTTTATAGTAACTCGTTCGTTTCTACCAATTTTTGGTCTTTCACGTACAATAGTTTCTACAGGCTCATGTTGTTGTTGGCGAGAATTAGAAATTGCTTGTTCAGTAGAATTCTGAACATCATCTTTTCTTAAATTCAATTTTTCTCTTTTTTGTTGACGAGCTTCAGATATTTGAGAAGTATCTTGAGTAGGTAATTCTCCTTTAAATAAGAATGATAATACTTCTTTATTTATTTCATCTACAGTAGTTTTAAACAATTCAAATGCCTCAAACTTATAGATTAATAAAGGATCTTTTTGCTCATAAGAAGCATTTTGTACAGACTGTTTTAAATCATCCATTTTACGTAAATGATCTTTCCAGTTTTCGTCTATAATGGCTAAAGTAATGTTCTTTTCAAAATCATTTATTAATGATTTACCATTACTTTCGTAAGCTTCTTTTAAGTTAGTAACTACTTGTAATGTTTTTATACCATCTGTAAATGGTACAACAATACGTTCGTATCTATCACCCTCATTTTCAAAAACATTTTTAATTACTGGAAATGCTATTTCTGCATTTCTAGCAATTTTGTTTTTGTAATGTTCTGTAATAATTTCGTATAATTTATCTGTAATTTCTTTTTCTGATAATTTCTCAAATTCTTCTTCAGAAAAAGGAGAAGTCATAGAAGAAAAACGAATTAATTCAAACTCAAAGTTTTGAAAATCTTTTACACCTTTATTACTATTTACGATAGATTCACATGTATCATAAATCATATTAGCAATATCAACTTGTAAGCGTTTACCATCTAAAGCGTGTCTTCTTCTTTTGTAAACAAACTCACGTTGAGCGTTCATGATATCATCATATTCTAATAATCTTTTTCTGATTCCGAAGTTGTTTTCTTCAACTTTCTTTTGCGCTCTTTCAATAGACTTGGTAATCATAGAATGCTGAATTACTTCACCTTCTTTTAATCCCATTCTATCCATCATTTTGGCAATTCTATCAGAACCAAATAAACGCATTAAATTATCATCTAGAGCTACATAAAATTGAGAAGAACCCACATCACCTTGTCTTCCTGCACGTCCTCTTAACTGTCTGTCTACACGTCTAGAATCGTGTCTTTCTGTACCAATAATAGCTAAACCACCAGCAGCTTTTACTTCTTCTGTTAATTTAATATCTGTTCCACGACCAGCCATGTTTGTTGCAATAGTTACTTGCCCAGGTTTACCAGCTTCTGCAACTACATCTGCTTCACGTTTGTGTAATTTTGCATTTAAGATGTTATGAGGAATTTTACGCATTTGTAACATTCTTCCTAATAATTCTGATATTTCTACAGAAGTTGTACCTACTAAAACAGGTCTTTTTTGTTCTACAAGTTTTACAATATCATCTATAACAGCATTGTATTTTTCACGAGCAGTTTTGTAAACTAAATCTTCTTTGTCATCTCTTGCAATTGGCTTATTTGTAGGAATCTCTACAACATCTAGTTTGTAAATTTCCCAGAATTCTCCAGCTTCTGTAATGGCAGTACCTGTCATTCCAGAAAGTTTACGATACATTCTAAAGTAATTTTGTAAAGTAACAGTTGCAAAAGTTTGTGTAGCATCTTCAATCTTTACATTTTCTTTTGCTTCAATAGCTTGATGTAATCCATCTGAATAACGACGACCATCCATGATACGTCCTGTTTGCTCATCAACAATCATTACTTTATTATCCATTACTACATACTCAACATCTTTTTCAAAAACAGTATAAGCTTTTAATAGTTGATTCATAGTATGAATTCGCTCACTCTTAATACTAAAGTCTTTGTATAAATCTTCTTTTAGTGCTGCTTTTTTCTCAGGAACATCTTCAGATTCATCAATTTCTCCAATTTTTACTCCAATATCAGGTAAAACAAAGAAAGTATCGTTATTTGTTTTTTCTGATAAATGCGCAATACCTTTATCTGTTAAATCAATTTGATTGTTCTTCTCCTCAACAACAAACCACAAATCTTCATCAACTTCAGGCATCAACTTGTTGTTGTCTTGCATGTAGAAGTTTTCTGTTTTTTGTAAGATTTGTTTAATTCCTTCTTGAGATAAGAATTTAATTAGCGCTTTATTTTTTGGTAAACCTCTGTAAACTCTTAATAAAAGTTTACCACCTTCTTTATCATCACCAGCAGCAATTAACTTTTTAGCTTCTGCTAATACACTTACTAAATGTTGTTTTTGAAGTGTTACTAAGTCAGCAACTAAAGGTTTTAATTCATTAAATTCATGCACATCTCCTTTTGGTACAGGTCCTGAGATAATTAAAGGTGTTCTTGCATCATCAATTAAAACAGAATCTACCTCATCAATTATTGCATAATTTGGAGCTCTTTGAACTAAATCATCTTTAGAGCTAGCCATGTTATCACGTAAATAATCGAAACCAAATTCGTTATTTGTACCATAGGTAATATCTGCATTATAGGCTTTTCTTCTTGCATCTGAGTTTGGCTGATGATAATCTATACAGTCTGTAGATAAGCCATGGAATTCAAAAATTGGACCCATCCAAGCTTTATCACGTTTTGCTAAATAATCATTTACTGTAACTACATGAACTCCATTACCTGTTAAAGCATTTAAGTAAACAGGGAGTGTAGATACTAAAGTTTTACCTTCACCTGTCATCATTTCTGCAATCTTACCTTGATGTAAAACAGAACCACCAATTAATTGTACATCATAATGAACCATATCCCAAGTAACAGGTTTACCTGCTGCATCCCAAGAGTTAGCCCAATAAGCTTTATCGTCTTCTAAAGTAATATTATCTCTTTCTGCAGATAATTCTCTATCAAAAGGAGTTGCAGTAACTTCTATTTCTTCATTTTCTACAAAACGTTTTGCTGTTTCTTTCATTACAGCAAAAGCTTCTGGCATTATTTCTAATAATACTTCTTCAGAAATTTTATAAGCTTCATCTTTTAAGTTATCTATTTCAGCATAAATATCTTCTTGTCGATCTATTTCTGCAGATTTAGCCTCTTCTTCTAAAGTTTCTATTTTTGAGTTAAATTCTGCAGTAGCTGTTGCAATTTTATTTTTGAACTCAATGGTTTTTCCTCTTAATTCGTCATGAGAAAGTTTTGTAAATTCTGCTTCAAATTTTTTGGTACTTTCTACTACTGGTTGTAAAATCTTTAAATCTTTTTGTTGCTTATCACCTACAAAAAGTTTAATTACAGAGTTTAAAATGCTCATTTTATATGTTTTATCAGTTATTAAATAACTGTATGTTTGATAATTATTTTAAGAGCTATAAAACTAAAAATTTAAATAGTTTTATGTCTTATAAAACCAAAAAAAAAGCCTCTTTTGAGACTTTTATATTTTTGATGTTTTCATTTAGTATTCATCCTCATTCCAGAGATAATCATCTTCTGTAGGATAATCTGGCCAAATTTCGATAATTGAGTCATATGCATCACCTTCATCTTCTATATCTTGTAGGTTTTCTACTACTTCTAGTGGAGCACCTGTTCTAATAGCGTAATCTATTAACTCATCTTTGGTTGCTGGCCAAGGTGCATCTGCTAAATAAGATGCTAATTCTAATGTCCAATACATTTCTTACTGTTTAATTTGGTGCAAAAATAATTTTTTTACTTAATTATGCAAGTCTTTTTTAAGAAATATACATTAAAGATATTTTAGTATTGTTTAAGTCACTTGTAATCAGAGGTGTGTGAATTAAAAAAAAATCTAATATCTTTAAATATCAATAAAATAAAGAACGTTAATTTTTTTGAGGAATCCATTTAATTTCCTCTACTGATAAGTCTTTAGACAACTTTCGTGCCAACGTAAAAAGAAAGTCAGAAAGTCGGTTTAAATACTTTAATATGTCACTATTAATATTTTCTTCATCATTTAACTCTACACATAAACGTTCTGCACGTCTGCAAACGCACCTTGCAACGTGACAGAATGACACAGCTTGATGACCACCAGGAAGTATAAAATGTGTCATTTGAGGCAATACCTTTTCCATTTTATCTATTTCATTTTCTAAGAATGTTATGCTGTTTTCATTTACTTTTGGAATGTTTAAACGCTCTTTACCAGACTTTAGAGTTTCTTTTTCTGGTGGAGTTGCTAACATAGCACCTAAAGTAAAAAGCTCGTTCTGAATTCTTAATAATACTTCTTTAACAGTATCACTAATTTCTTGATCTTTTATAAGGCCAATATATGAGTTTAATTCATCTACAGTTCCATAACTATCTATTCTAAGGTTGTACTTTTTTACTCTAGTACCACCATATAAAGCAGTTGTACCTTTATCTCCTGTTTTTGTGTAAATTTTCATAAGAACAAAAATACAAACTTAAATATTTAAGAAAGTGTTAAACTCTTATTTTAAAATGCTCTTTTGCTTGTTGTGGTCTGTAGAATAGTAAACTAAAATAATATAAATCTATACTTACTATATTAGATTGTTTTTTAAGGAAATCATTCCACAATTTTAAAGATTTATTATTCTTATAAATATGATGAAAAATAAGAATTGTATTTTCATTTAATAAAATAGAATTAACAATTTCTTCTTCATTTAAGTTTCTGAAATAAAGTAATTTAAATTCGTTATTTAAAGTACTTATTTGTGATTTATTACTAAAATAAAATTCATTTACATTAAAGTAAGTAATGATTTTAGAAAGAATTTTTTTCTCTTTTTTAGAAAAAGAATTAAGTTCAAGATATTTATCTATTTCATTTGTGTTTATTGACTTTTTGTATAACCCTTTTGTGACAAAGTCAAAGACAAAAGGGGAGTGAACTCCATGTTGGTTTGTAGAGCTAAGTAAAAATTTTATTCTTGAAATAAGTTGAAATAGCATTAAACCTTCTGTCCGTTAATAAATACTGAATCAATTAAATTAGAACCAAAACTATAAGGAATAAATCCATAAGATGGAATTTCCTTGGTAATTATAAAATTGGCTAATTTTCCTCTAGTTATACTTCCTACTTTATTAGATATATTTAAGGCATAAGCACCATTAATTGTAGCTGCATTTATAGCTTCTTCTGGTGTTAATTTCATTTTTATACAAGCTGCAGCTACAACAAAATTCATATTTCCTGATGGTGTAGAACCTGGGTTATAATCTGAAGCCAAGGCTAATGGTAACCCATTATCAATTATTTTTCTAGCTGGTGTATAAGGAATTCCCAAGAAAAAAGAACAGGAGGGAAGTGCAACAGGCATTGTTTCAGAATTTTTTAAATAATGTAAATCATAATCATTTAAAATTTCTAAATGATCAACAGAAAGCCCATTGTGTTTTGTTGCAATTTTAATACCACCAATACTATTAAACTGATTCACATGAATTTTTGATCTTAATCCATATTTCTTTGCAGCTTCTAAAATTTGCTCAGTGTCTTCAACTGAAAAATACCCTTTTTCACAGAAAATATCTATAAAATCTACTAGATTTTCTTTGGTGATTTTAGGTAACATTTCTTGGATTATCAAATCAATATATCCTTGTTTGTTATTTTTGAATTCAGTTGGTAATGCATGAGCTCCTAAAAAAGTAGATTTTATAGGAATACTATAATTTTCTTTTAGTTTTTTAATAACGCTAAGCATTTTTATTTCTGAATCAACAGTTAAGCCATAACCAGATTTTATTTCAATGGCACCAGTACCTAGGGTCATGACTTCTTCTAATCGTTTTGCGGATTGCTGATATAAATCTTCAAAAGAGGTTTCTTGTAGTTTTTTAGCAGAATTTAAAATTCCACCTCCTTTATTTGCAATTTCTTCATAGGTTAAACCTTTTATTCTGTCTACAAATTCTTGTTCTCTATTACCTGCAAATACTATATGTGTATGTGAATCTACCCAAGTAGGTAAAATCATTTTTCCATTACAATCAATAATATTATCAATAGAATTAGGAGCATTTTGCATTAAACCATAATCGATAATTGTATTATCTTCAACTAGTAAAAATGCATTTTTTAGAGTTGGTAAAACCTTCATTGCAGTACCAGAAATCTTCAGAAATTCTAAGTCTCTAACTTGAATTAACTCTTTTATATTGATAAATAATTGCGTCATTAAAAATGATTATTTTAGCAGAACAAACTTACGTAAATTCTAGAAAATGATCCCTAAAAATGAATATGCAGCTTATTATGCAATGTACATAAATCCAATAGAGAAAAACGGTAATTCTATTATTGAAAATCTTAAAGATAGCCAAACTAAATTTGAAGAATTATTTAGACAATTATCTGTTGATAAACAAGATTTTGCATATGCAGAGGGTAAATGGACAACTAAAGAATTAATACAGCATATTATAGATACAGAACGGGTATTTTGTTATAGAGCATTATGTTTTGCAAGAAATGATAAAACCCCTTTACCAGGTTTTGATCAGGATTTATTTGTAAGTAATGATAATGCTAATGATCGTAATTTTATAGATTTACTTGATGAAATGAAGACTTTAAGAAACTCTACAATTCAATTATATAAAAGTTTTACTGAAGAAGCCTTGCAAAGAATTGGAAATGCATCTGGAAATGATATGTCTGTTAGAGCATTAGGATATCTTTTCTCTGGACATCAATTGCATCACTTAAAAGTTTTTAAAGAAAGATATTTATAAAACTAGCATTACTTAGGAAGAACTTTCATGAAAATTTTTATAGATCTTTCATTTTTATATTCAGATTTTGGTGTATTTGCTTTAACAACTAACATTGTATTTAAATCAATTAAATCTTCAGTAATTTTAAAATTAAAACGATTGTTTTCTTGTTTGATTCTTAAAGAGCCAGCAAAGTGATAAACTTCATATTCTATTTCTCTGTCTTTTGGATCATTAGCTTCTATAAGTAATTCATAATCATCACCAACAATTAAAGTTGGTTTACTAGAGTTATCTTAATTATTACTAAACCAAGTAGTGCCTAGGTTATCAGAAACCTTATTAATAGCTATAAAATATTCGTTAGTATTATTGTTTTTATTTGAGAAAATAGTAAAGCTATTTTTTAAATCTGCTGTAATACCAGATAATAATTCTTCTTGACTTTTTGTGAGACTGTTTCCTAAATTTAAAGTGTTTTTGAATTGATAGACTTCATCAAAAACCACAAAAAAACGAATTTTATTTTTAAATACTTTTTCAAAAGTATTCCAGTTTTTTTCAACAATAGTTCTTAGATCTATAAAATCGGCATAAAACAAAATTCTTTTTTCAAATAAAAAGCCATCATTCTTTTCTTTTTCAGGATTTCTTTTTTCTAGCTACTTACGTTTTAATTTATTATATATATTATAGTCTGTATTATAAGAAGTACCAAGAATAGAAATTATGACTTGTTTTAGTGTGTTTTCGTAGGTTTTTGTAATCTTATTTATTTTCTAAGGGTTATAGATTTAAAATTACAAAATATATTTAAAATGAACTTGTTTAAATTAAATTGATTAAAACAAAAAACCGAAGTTAAAAACTTCGGTTATATTGTGTTGTTTCAATAATTTTTATTTTAAACTACCAGTCATATCTTCTGGTTTTACCCACTCATCATATTCTTCTGGAGTTACATAACCTAAATTTACTGCTTCTTCTTTTAAAGTGGTTCCATTTTTATGAGCTGTATTAGCTATTTCTGCGGCTTTATAATACCCAATTTTTGTATTTAAAGCAGTTACTAACATCAAAGAATTATTTACTAATTCTTTAATTCTAGAATGATTTGGCTCTATACCAGCAGCACAATTTACATCAAAAGAAACACATGCATCACCAATTAATTGTGCAGATTGTAAAACATTTGCAGCCATCATTGGTTTAAACACATTTAATTCATAATGGCCTTGTGTACCACCAATCGTAACTGCAACATCATTACCCATAACTTGAGCACAAACCATTGTAATTGCTTCAGCCTGTGTAGGATTTACTTTACCAGGCATAATTGAAGAACCTGGTTCATTAGCAGGAATGATAATTTCTCCAATTCCAGATCTTGGACCAGAAGCCATTAATCGAATATCGTTAGCAATTTTATTTAAAGAAACTGCAATTTGCTTTAAAGCTCCATGCGTTTCTACTAAAGCATCGTGTGCTGCTAGAGCTTCAAATTTATTCTCTGCAGTTACAAAAGGCATTCTTGTAAATTCAGCAATATATTTAGCAACTAAAACATCATAACCAGCAGGTGTATTTAAACCTGTACCTACTGCTGTGCCTCCCAAAGCTAACTGACTTAAATGTTCTAAAGTATTTTTTAATGCTTTTAAACCAAAGTTTAATTGAGCTACATAACCTGAGAATTCTTGTCCTAAAGTAAGTGGAGTAGCATCCATTAAGTGAGTTCTTCCTATTTTAACAACATCTTTAAAAGCTTCTGATTTTGCTTTTAAAGTATCTCTAAGTTGTTCTATTCCAGGAATTGTAGTTTCTACAATTTTCTTGTAAGCTGCAATATGCATTCCAGTAGGAAAAGTGTCATTAGAAGATTGTGATTTATTTACATCATCATTTGGTTGAATGGTTTTTTCTCCTTCACCAATTACTTTTCCTGCAATTTCATGAGCTCTGTTAGCAATAACCTCATTTACATTCATGTTAGATTGTGTACCTGAGCCAGTTTGCCAAATAACAAGAGGAAATTGATCATCATGTTTACCTTCTAAAATTTCATCACAAACTTGTGTAATTAAATCTCTTTTTTCTGCTGATAGTACACCTAATTCACAATTGGTATAAGCTGCAGCCTTTTTTAAGTAAGCAAAACCGTAAACTACCTCTAAAGGCATAGAAGCAGGTGCCCCAATCTTAAAATTATTACGAGAACGTTCCGTTTGTGCTCCCCAGTATTTATCTGCAGGAACATTAACTTTACCCATTGTGTCTTTTTCTACTCGAAATTGTGTCATTTTAGATGAAATTTAATTTTTGCAAATTTACAAAATATGAGATGATTTTTTAGAAAATTACTCTTTTAAAAGAGTATCATAAATATTTGCAAAGACATTGTGATTTTAAAAAAATATATTTTATTTTTGCATCATTAAATATTAATGACAATGTTAGAATTTTCAGAGTTTTCAGGTTTAGTTTTATTCATGTTTATTTTTACAGCTGGTTTTTGGTTGTTAATATTCTTATTAACATTTGTTGTTCCATATTGGATTGGATGAACAATTTGGGAAAATATGAAATTAAAAAGAGAAGCTAAAAAAGCTGCTGAAGGTAAGTAAAGATTTACTTTAAAAATATATCATAAAAAAAGCGCTAATTTTTAAATTAGCGCTTTTTTTATTTGATGAAGATTCTATCCTTCAAAATCTTCACCACCATTATCTTCTCTTTGTGGTTTAAATCTTTCTTTTTTCTGATTAAACCTGTAAACAAAACTTACTCTAAATTGTGGTTCTCTCCATTGAAATTCTGAATATTGGTCTAAGAAACCTGGGATGTTTGTAGTTCTTCTACTTATTCTACTATTAAATACATCACTAAAGTTTAAACTTATAGAAGCTTTTTCATTAAATAAGTCTTTACTAGCTGCAATATTCATACTAAAAACACCTTGACTTTTAGTTTGAGCATTTTGTGATGGACCTCTATAGTTTGTATTAATTTGTAAATCTGTTTTTCCTGGTAAAGTTATTTTTTGATTTAATCTTATAAAAAACGCTGTGTTTTCAAAATCAAAACTTTGTGTAACGTTAGTTGTTGGGTTTGTGTAATCACCATCTGTAGTAACTCTAAAAAGGTTAAAATCACTATTAATATTCCAAATTTTAAAAGGTCTATAATTTAAAGTAAATTCTAATCCTAAACGTTCTTGGGTTGATAAGTTTACTGGGAATCTTCTTGTTATTGGATCTCCATTATCTGTTACATCTCCTGTGTCTTCTTGGATTCTTTCCCAATTATCATTACTTATGTTATAGTATAAAGAGGTGCTTAAAGTAAATTTGTCCCATCTTTTTAAATAACCAATATCAAAAGCATCTGTAATTACAGGGTTTAAATTAACATTTCCTGTATAAATATTAGCTTCACTAGATCTACTTGGAAAAGGGTTTAAATTTCTTCCTCTAGGTCTTCGAATTCTTCTATTATAGCCTAAAGTCATATTTTCACCATCTCTAAACTCATAACCAAGATTTACAGTAGGAAATAAGTTTCCATAATTTCTTTTACTACTAGTGGTAGATGTTTGCTGAACAATTTCAGTTGTTGTATATTCATATCGTAAACCTCCTAAAAAAGATATTTTATTAAATTTTTGACCATATTGAAAGTATGCAGCATTTACAAATTCTTCATAATTAAAAGAATTATTTAGACCTGCATCTGGTACTAAAGGTCCATCAGGAAAAACTTGTCTTTCTGCTAAATAAAAGCTGTTAAAGATGTCTCTATAATTTCCTCTATAACCAGCTTCATATTGAATGTTTTCACCTACAGGATGTACATAATCTATTTGTAAAAGAGCTCTATCTTCATTCTGTTCTTCAATAACTTGCTCTAAATCATTTAAAATATTTGATTGAGTGTCTATTTCTGTAATATTATTTAATATATCTTCCATTTCTGTAGAATATTGTAAATTAATAGAAAGCTTTTTTCCTTTGCCATCAAAAGTATTTACATAATCTAAAGTGTATTGAAGTCTGTTTTCATCTTCTCCCTCAGCTTCTGTTCTAAAAGTAGCTTCATTGATATTTCCATTGGCATCAAATCTATCAATATCATTAGTGTTTACATCATCATCATTACCACCATTAAAGATGATATTACCAATTATACTTGAATTTTGTGATAAATAATATTCTGCACCAAAACTTGTAAAAATAGATCTACCTAATCTACCAAAATTTCTTTGCTCAACTACTAACGCATTCTGAGCATTTGATGATAAAAAATTAGATTCGCTTAAAGCATTACCTGGAGTTTCATTATATCTAAATCCAGTATTTGTAAAAAGATTCCATTTTTTTGTTCTCCAGTTTGCATTAAAAGCTGTACCAAATCTTTCAGGATATCCTAAATCTAATTGTAAAGATCCATTAAAACCAGTTAATTTATTTTTTCTTAAAATAATATTTAAAATTCCAGCAGTACCTTCTGCATCATATCTTGCTGATGGAGAGGTTATTACTTCAACTTTTTCAATTGCTTCTGCAGGTATTTGTCTTAAAGCTTCAGCACCATTTAAGCCTACTAAAGCACTTGGTCTACCATCTATTAAAATAGTTACATTTTCATTACCACGTAAACTAACTGTTCCTTCTACATCTACTTGCACAGAAGGTACATTTCCTAAAACATCACTTGCATTTCCTCCTCTAATAGAAAGGTCTTTACCTATATTAAATACCTTTTTATCTAATCTTATATCTACAGTTGTTTTTTCTGCAATAATTACAACTTCATCTAAAGATTTAGAATCTTCAGATAGAGTAATTGTACCCAAATCTAAATCTTTAGTAATATTTTGTTTTGGGTATTTTTTTGATTTAAATGAGATAAATTCTACACTTATTTCATAAAATCCAGCAGGAGTTTTTACGCTAAAAATACCTTTAGCATCTGTAATACCTCCAGAAATTTTTTGGGTTTCTGTATTTTTAATTACAATAGTAGCATACTCTAAAGGCTGTTTAGATAAAGCATCAATAACTTTACCACTTATAGTAATTGGTTTTTGAGAAAAAGCTGTTAATACGAAGAAAAAAGCTAAACTAAATAAAGTGTATTTTTTTGTCAAAACTAGTTGGGTTTTTTTATTTTGACTGCAAATTTCCTTTTTAGTTTAGTTTAAAATGGTTAAAAAAAAGTTAAACAAATTTAAGTTACATTATTTAGATATATTCTAAGATAGTTTCTGGTGGTCTTCCTATAACTGCTTTATTGTTATTAATTACAATTGGACGCTCTATTAGCTTAGGATTTTCTATCATTGCTTTTACAATTTCATGATCAGATAAATCTTTTCCTTTAAAGTTTTCTTTCCAAACTTTTTCGTTTTTGCGTACTAATTGTATAGGATTAATATTTAGTTTTTTTATAATTTTAGCTAATTCTTCTTCTGAAGGAATATCTTCTAAATATTTAATTATTTCAAATTCTTTTCCTGAGTTTTCTATGATTTGTAGTCCTTCTCTAGATTTTCTACAACGTGGATTGTGGTATATTTTAATCATTTTATTTTAGCTTTTAATCTTCTGTTTTTTGTCCATTTAACATTAAATATGCTTTTAAAAATGGTTGAATATTTCCATCCATTACAGCATCTACATTTCCTGTTTCATGAGCTGTTCTTACATCTTTCACCAATTTATAAGGATGCATTACATAGTTTCTTATTTGGCTTCCCCATTCATTTTTCATTTTGTTAGCTTCAATATCATCTCTTGCAGCTTGTTGTTTTTGTAATTCTATCTCATACAATTGAGATTTTAACATTTGTAAAGCTGTAGCTCTATTATCATGCTGAGATCTTGAGTTTGAGCACTGTATTTGTATACCTGTTGGTTTATGTAGTAATTGAACTTTAGTTTCTACTTTGTTTACATTTTGGCCTCCTGCACCAGAAGAACGAGCTGTAGTTATTTCTATATCTGCAGGATTTATATCAATCTCTATACTTTCATCTGCAACAGGATAAACATAAACAGAAGCAAAACTTGTATGACGTTTTGCATTAGAATCGAAAGGAGAAATACGAACCAATCTGTGCACACCATTTTCGCCTTTTAACCAACCAAAAGCATAATCGCCTTCTATTTCTACAGTAACTGTTTTAATACCAGCAGTATCACCTGCTTGATAGTTAAGTGTTTTTAATTTAAAGCCTTGTTTTTCTGACCACATTGTGTACATTCTAAATAACATTTCTGCCCAGTCACAACTTTCTGTTCCTCCAGCTCCAGCTGTTATTTGTAATGTAGCTGATAAAGAATCACCTTCATCTGAAAGCATATTTTTAAATTCAATATCTTCTAAAAAAGAAATAGTTTTATCAAATTGTTCTTCTAATTCTTTTTCATCAACTTCGTCTTCTTTGTAAAAATCATACAAAACATTTAAGTCTTCATTAAATGTAATAACCTTATTATAATCTTCTACCCATTTTTTCTTAAAACGTAAATCTTTCATCAACTTTTCTGCTTCTTTTGGATTATTCCAAAAATCTGGGTTAGCAGTTTTTTCTTCTTCGTTAGTTATTTCAATTAATTTTTTATCAATTTCTAAATAACCTTTAAGCTTGCTAATTCTTGTAGATATATCTTTAAGTTGGTCTTGTGTAATCATAAGTTGAGCAAAAATAAATGAATTTTTAAGATTTCGTGTTTTAAAACTAAACCTTATTTCATAGTTTTATAGAAAATAATTTATTCATGAAAAAATTACTATTTCTTATTGCTTTTTTAAATTTAACAACTTCTAGTTATTCTCAATTTTTAACAGAAAAATCATCTAATAAATTAAAGAAAGGTATTACCAAATATGAAGGTTACTTTAATTTTTATTATGATGAAAACTCTGATAAAGTTTATTTAGGAATAGATAAATTAAATGACGAATTTTTATACGTAAATGCATTGTCTGAAGGTATTGGCTCAAATGATATTGGTTTGGATAGAGGTAAACTTGGAGGTGGAGTAGTAGTACATTTTAAAAAAGTAGGTAATAAGTTATTGTTAATACAACCTAACCAAGATTATAGAGCAATAACAGATAATAAAGAAGAAAAGCAATCTATAAAAGAAGCTTTTGCTAAATCTGTTTTACACGGATTTATAATTAAAGAAGAAAAGAATAATACTTTTTTAGTTGATGCCACCTCTTTTTTTATGAGAGATGCTTTTGGTGTAGCTAGAACTTTAGCTAGAAATAATCAAGGTAATTATAGTTTAGATAAAAGTAGAAGCGCTTTTCATTTAGATAGAACAAAAGCATTTCCTAAAAATGTTGAGTTTGACGTAATGTTAACATTTAAAGGAACTCCAAAAGGATATAACATTAGAAGTGTTACTCCAGATGCAAGTGCAGTAACTGTCCATCAACATCATTCTTTTGTAGAATTACCAGATAATAATTATAAACCTAGAAAGTTTGATCCACGTTCTGGCTCCTTTCCAATGTCTTATATGGATTATTCAACACCTGTAAATGAACCAATTACAAAGCGTTTTATTTATAGACATCGTTTAGAAAAGAAAGACCCAAATGCAGCTGTATCTGAAGCTAAAGAACCTATTATTTACTATTTAGATAGAGGAACTCCAGAACCAGTAAGGAGTGCTTTGTTAGATGGTGGACGTTGGTGGAATCAAGCTTTTGAGGCTGCTGGTTATAAAAATGCTTTTCAATTTAAA
>Ga0228636_1000073_pt1 | contig 26082 bp, 4 predicted proteins | sample 45DmetaG_FD_182709 | JGI IMG/M metagenome (GOLD analysis project Ga0228636, IMG submission 182709) | Seawater microbial communities from Monterey Bay, California, United States - 45D | ecosystem: Environmental > Aquatic > Marine > Coastal | place: USA: California | collected 2016-11-03 | reverse complement strand
AGCAGACTTACTCTTATCGTTACGAACAGTAACTTCATCAACAGACCTCGCATAAGATGCAGCTTGACGAGCCCCTTCTTTGTGATAAACAGAAGCCATGTACTCAGGCATTGTTTTAAGAATGTCTGTAGAAACATCTTTGTAACTTCTAAGTCTAGCAACACCCTTAACAGGCATTGATGCATCAGCATGCTCAAGAACTTCATCTTTAGTTTCAGCAACTAAATCCTTACTGTTAAGCTCAGAAGTAATACCCATCTCTTCTAAATCATCCCCAGCACCATACCAGTACTCTTTAACTCTTCGACCATACTGAAATAAATTACCTGTAACCACATTCTCCAAACGAGTTTTCCTTGTTTGAGGATAAGTCAAATACAATTTATCATAATCATTAGCCAACTCTTGAGAAGATAAAAATTGAGATTTAAGCTCTTCCATAAAAGCAAACATATCAGGCTCTTCTTCCTTAATACGATAGTACTCAGCATTACGATACATGTTACTAGGTTCTTCTTTAGGAAGAAATCTACCTCTATTGTCTACCGTCTTGCCTACAATTTTTTCTGTAACATATTCGTCTTTAACAATACGTTGCTGATAAGCTAATGTTGGGTATCTAAAATTACCATCCTTATCCTTAATCAACCCAAGCTTATTACCATTCTCATCCTTTAACATCTTAGTCTTATAGTCTAAAAGATTATTTCCTGAGTTGTTAAGCCACAGTTTAGTTAATGTGAGCTGATTGATATAGTTACTATCATCATAGCTATAAACCTCTTTCTCGTAAAAGTTTTGGTCAATGAAGTCTTTTAAGCTACTATTTGCTTTTTTAAGTGTATCTACATCACTTTTCTGAATAAACTCTACAAAATCAGTTCCAAGCACATCTCCTTCAAATTCATCTTTACTTGTAAATGTTATACCTTGCTCTTCAAAGTAATCAACAAATTGTTGGTACAAAGCATCATCATTTAAGAAAATTTCAACCATTGCATTCTTAAATGCTACAGTAGGGTTAGTACTAGACAATTTAGACAAAGCACCATCTATAGCTTGTAGTTCAGCAACCATGCCTTGCGTAAGACCTAATTGACCTTTAACATTAAGTTGTTTAGCTAAGAGTTGTTTCTTTTCTGCAATTTCAGCTGAATTGATAACACCATCGTCATCTAGCTTCTGAAGAACTTCTAAACGTTTAGACTCTGTTTTATTTAAACCACCAGCTTTATAATTGTAAAGTCTATCTGACATAGCCTCTAGCTTCTCATGTGCAGCTTTAACCTTAAGCCTTACCTCAGCAGAAGCTAAGTAACCATCAGGTTGGTTGTTTCCTTTATCGGTAACAAGCTTAACCATATCAGCAATCAAGTTATGATCATCTGAATCATCGTAAATAGATTTGTTTAGTTCCACAAGTGCTACAAGTAACTCTTCTCTACGACTTAATAATTTTTGTTTAGCATCAACAATTGAATTTTTAAGCGCAACAGTTGTGTTATCTTCAACCCATTGTTCTAATAACTTAGTGTAAGTTTCATTAGGAATCATTTTTCCATCAACTTCAACTTCTTTTGGAATACCTCTTTCTCTTAAGTCATTTGCATAATCGTTGTAAGCACGTTGGAACTCTCCAGGTATTTCTCTAAAAGAAGAGAATTTAGATTTAGCCTCACTGTATTCTTTTAATCTTTCAGCAATAGCTAATTCATTCCCAGTTTTCTTAGTACCATCTGAATTATGTAATGATTTCAAAAGATCATACTTTCTCCAAGAGCTGTCAATCAAACTTCTTTTTTCTTCATAAGTTAAATCTTCACTGTCCTCTACATTTTGTATATCTGTGAAGATAACATCTCTTTGTTCCTTTGCATCTAAACCGATTTGGTCTTTTGTTAAGAGTTTGTTAGGAACGTAATACTCTGCTGAAAATTCACGATGCATGTATTTGTTAGTCCAGTCTTCAAATTCAGCTAAAGCTTTATTTAAAAGCTCTTCATCTTCTGTACTATTAGTTTCATTGAATTTAGAACGAGCTTTAGTTACAGCATGTTTTAATGTTGTTTGCTCCACTTGGTAATCTTTCCATGGATTAAGAAAAGTCCATTCTTCAGACTCTATTAATACGCCATCTTTAACACTAGCTACTCTATCTTTAAAACCAAACTTTTTACCTAATGCACCACGAGTTTGAAACTTAGCTCCATTCTTTTCAATATGAGGCGTTACTGCATCAACATAACCTTCAAATTTATCCTTAGCAATAATTTCATACTCAGCAATTCTACTTTGAATAAATTGGTAAACACTATGAATAGCAGGATCAGTACTCAAAGAAACTTGTTCCAACATAACGTTAAACTTGTTTGCATCAGGTACTTCAGCTTTTAAAACTTGACGCAGCTTATCTTTAGTTAATTCAGCACCAAGTAACCATTTATTATGTAGAGTAATGTATTCTCTACTTGAAGTTTTACCTTCAGCTTTTAATTTCTGATATTCTTTGTACTCACCTTCAGTCATATTGTGAAAAGACTTGTAATGATTATCACGAACAACTTGAGGAGCATTTTTCTTAAACTCATCTATTTCCTTAAAACGATCCATTGCTCTATCACCAGAAGGTTTAAGTTGCTCATACATTACATCTAATACAGCATCTACCTTTAAAGTATCAATCTTAGCAACAATTTTATTTCTTGAATCTCTTAGACTAGAAGCAAGTGTAGAAAATGCATCCCCGGATCTTCCGTACTTAGCTCTTGAATTTTCTAATTCATCTACTACTTTAGACCAAGCTTTAAGATAACTTGTGTAGTAAAACAAAGTGTTTATCTGCTCTTTAGAATCAAGTTTTTCAACATTTTCTAAATAGGATTCCATTATATTTAGAACTTCTTTTACTTTAAAAAGATTATTGGTTAGTGTTGTTAATCTTTCTTTTACAACGTTTTCTGCAGCAACTAACCCTTGATTATCTTTTTTTCCAATTGCTTGAATCAAATCATTTTTTGTTGAAAGCTTACCTAAGTCAGTTTTAATCTTATCCAACAACTGATTATCATACTCATCTGTTAACAAAGAAGCTAAATTTTCTAGCTCCGGAACAGACTTCATAGAACGAATTTGAGAAAATGCAATATCTGCAGTATTGTTAATCATTGCCTGAACAACATCTATTTCCTCACCTTTAATAGTATTGTTAAAAGTTTCAATGAAGTTTTTGTAATCACGCATGTAATTAAAAATCTCTTCGTCTGTATAAACAGCCGCATCCATTTCAACAACTTCACCTTTAGCTAAAATACCAGCTAAGTCTTTAATTGTTGTCGTTGGAGAAAGTGTATGTATTTGAATCTTCTTACCAATAAACTTACGAAGCATTTGTTTTATTGCAACCATGAAGTCAGTAAGCCAAGCATGAAACGCAGGTTTATGTTCAGTAAGTAAAAGGGATTCAGTTAATGATCGCACTAGAACCTCTTCTCTTAAAGTATCTGAATTTGCATCAGGGTAAAGAGAAGTTACCCTTGCTATAAGACTTTGACCCTCTTCTGTTTCATTTAATTGATCGTAGAGCTTGTTAAATAAGTCTTTGTTATCATTCATCAACATCTTAACAAAAGGATGCATAAATTCGTGTATAACAGATTCAGTGTTTAATTGACCACTTACAAAGTAAACTTCCCCATTATAAAAGAATGCAGGTTCTTGATTATAAGATTTTCCTTTTTCAGCATGTAAAGCGTAAGCTTCATCTAAACTAACGATGTTGTGCACAACACCTAAAGAATTATTCAATTTTGTAATCCACTTGTTTACAGAATTATTAAGAACTCTTGTGTTTTTGTTAAGCTGTTTAACATCCTCTTTTATTTCAGGAACATCACCTTTTTTAATTTTATCCTTTCTGTACTTAACTGATTCAGGAGAACCAATCATTCCAGTTTCTAAAAAATATTGATGTACATCTTGCATGGTTAAACCAAGCTTAGTGTAATCAGATAAATTAATTTTTTCGTTTATATCACAAGCTGCCATTATCTACAAATTCTATTAAAGTTATTTATCAATTCTTTAGGAGCAAAGTTACTCTTTTCCCAAAGTTTATTAAACAAAAGTTCATTAAAAATGGCTTTTGCTTCTTGTGGATCACTAATCATCATTTCATTAATTTCCAAATCACTGTAACTTTCTTTCAGTAAAGCTACTTCTTCAGCAGAATAAGTTCCTAGAACTTCAACTTTATTTAAAAGAGGAGCTGTTGGTTCTAAACTTTCATCAAATATTTGAAGTTGTGGTTCTGAATTTTCAACTTCCATTTTGTTTATAAAGTCAATTGCTTCCGTTGAATCAAACTCAAAGCTTACAGCAAACTTTTCATCAATAACTAACCCTACATAACCTTTTGAAGCTAAAAACTTATAGAATGTATTCTTATCAGCTTTTGCTGCTTTAGTTTTAGCATAAGGTCTATAAACTTTACCAAGCTTTGTAAAAAACAAGTTTTGCAAAACTTCAAAAGTTTCTACATCCGTTTTTGTGTTCAAAAAGTTTTTTGTACTTAATCCTGTAGATTCATTACTAACCTCAGTAGTTAATATGAAATGTTTTACACCAGAAGACTTATCTAAGTTCTCTGGTGTTTTTGCTAATACTGCAGTCTTAATCTCAAGTTGATCTTTAACTTTTTGAACTTCATCAAAAATCCACTGATTAGGTTCAGCAATGTAATTGTTAGATTTAGTTACGACTTCATTATACAAAAGTTGACCCTTAGTATTAACCTTGTAAACATCATTAACAATTTTTGTTTTTGTTTTATTGTAATTGAGAAACGTGTAGGGTTCTTTAATAACCCTAGTATATTCTTCAATCACACCATCTTGTTTTAACTCTGCTAAAGAGCTTTCTAAAACGCTACATGTAAATCCCATATCTTAATTTTTAACAACCTAGTTTATCATTATTGTATTTATCATCACTTCCAGAATCTTGTTCTTTCTGTTGGAAACGATTAATAGTTACTAATTTAGCTCTTTCTCTTAACAAAGCACGAGCATAAACATTATTAATTTTATTAGAACCAGGTGCTTGTATAAGTGCTGAGTCATTAGTTGCAATTAATGATTGTTTAAAATTAGCATCTTTTTGAATCATTTTTTCAACAACGTATTTGTAAGCAGCTTCCGTGTACAAATCATTAGATGTTATTGATTCAACAAAGCTTCTCCAGTCAGTTTTAGAATTAGCTTTAGCATTATTATAATCAGCAAGCTTGTTAATTTTACTAGCAACTTGGTAAGCTGCTAACTGGTCAATACTTGCTTTAACAGAAGAAGAAACACTCGCAGAATTTAATTTTGATTGTTCATCTAACAATGTTGTATTAGTTGTGTTATAAAAACCACTTATTGCTTTACTATTATCTTTAGACATAACATAATACAACCCTTCTTTAGAAGACATTGGATGTTTTTTGTAACCTAATTCTTCTAAATAACCCATGGCCATAGATTCTATACCAGGTTTTCCAGAAATGTTAAATTCAACACCTTCTTTACTATTTGCATTATCGATGTAAGACTTATAAGATTTAAACTGCTCATCTAAAGCTTTCTTGTTAGAAACATCTTCAGATCCAGTTAAGTAAACCACATCTCCTTCAACTGCCTCTTGGTTTAAAAGAGTAGGGAAAGAATCTTTTAGTTCGCTATATTGAATAGAAGAAGCTTCTGCTGAAGACTCACTTGGATAAATTAAAGCTGTATTAGAATTAATACTTCTAACACCATCAAGTTTTGAAACTTGAGGAAACAAACTTAAATCTAAAGTTTCTTCCATTGATTCTATTTTCAAATCAAAGTAGATGTCTGATTCAAAAGAACCACCTCTATTTCTTGACCAAAGTAATTGCTGGTAGTTATCTTTACCATAATACATTTCATTATAAACATTAAGCACAGAGTAAGAAGCTATGTCATAAGAACTTAACTTCTGCATATACTTGTTAACATCTTCATACTGCTTACCTATTGTATTCTCAATGTGAAAAGGATCGATCACAGAAGCCATGTTAAATTTACCAGAAACTCTATTACCTGATTGAAGTGTAACAAATCTATCAAACTGAGAAAACAACTCCTGAACTTCCATCTCTGGAAATTGCTTTAAAATTTCTAAATCTTCTCTGTATATTTTAGAGTAACCTGTTTCTTTAACATTGGCAAGATAAAGATTTTTAGAATACTTGGAGTAATTATGTCTAAGATCTTTTAACAATGAAAACTTACCTTTAAGTTCAGGATTTTTTTCTGCTAAAACTAAGATCCTATCTGCATAAGAAAAAGGACCGTTCATCATTGATGGTCTGTTACCTGATGCAATTAACGCTTTAGACTCTATTGCAGAAATCTGGATAAGTTCCTCGTAGTCTTCTGAAGATAAAGCCATTTCTTCTAAAGTATCTTTTGATATACCAGCTTCATCATTAAGTGCTTTTTTAGCAAGGATGTAATGAATACTATCTTTAGGAAGATCTGTGCTATCATTTAAAGCATAGTGTGTTAAAAACTGCAATGCTGCATTTGATGAATCAAATCTATGTCTTAACGTACCAAGTGTTTTTCCTAAACCAGAAACTAATCCGTTTACTAATTCAGGGTTATATCTTAATACGTTATTGTTAAGCTCATAAAGTTCAACTGAATTATCAGCAATCAATGTAACACCTGCATAAGTATTATCATTAATTCTGTTATGTTCATTTTGGTACAAGTACCAGATGAAATCATTTTGGTAAAGTTCTACATGTTGTTCAGGTCTTATTCCTAAATCTAAACTTTTAAAAATTCCAGCTTCAGCTTTACGAATTAAAGCATCATTATTTTTTAATGAAGCAAAATTTGAAAACAACTTTTGAACCATTTTAGAAGATTCAAAAGGACCAACTGCAGACTGGTTTAAAATTAAACTTTTAATGTTTGCAGGCAAAGCTTTATTATTATTTAACGAATCAAAATTATCTATGTTTTTTCTAACTTCACTTAAAGTGCTTTCAGCTTTAGTATCAAAAGTAGTTGATGTAGTTAACGAAGTAACTTGACTGCTAATGTTTTCATAAATAACAAATTTGTTTAGTAAATCTAATTTTTCAAGGTCTGTTATACGAGAAGCATCATTTTTTTCAACATAATCTTTAACTAATGACATATCGATAACACTCGTGTTACCTACATTCATTTTAACAAGCTGAGAAGTATTTTTAATAAAATCTGAAGTCAACTTACTTTTTAACTTAAAGTCTATATTCAAAGATGAAACTACATTCTTGTAAGCATCGATGTCAGAAAGTTTTTCTAAAACATCTTTGTTTTTAGCATCGTATGTTTCAGGATTACTTAGTACAGACAATGCTCCGTTTTGTTTTCTTTTTTCTTCTAAGTAATCTCTTATTATTGGAGATGATGCAAAGTAAACAGCATCTTCAACAGGCACACCTGCCATAAATAAATACAACAATGTAGGTGTCGCTTCTTTGTTCCCCTGGATGTTAAATATCCAACCACCTTTAGCAACATCAACCCAACCATTTATCATTTGACCTAATACATCAGGGATGTATTCTCCAGCTTGATTATACAAACTGGACATATCTGTTACAAGTTTATCATTAACCGTTTTAGAATTGTATTTTGGAAAATGCAATCTGTAGTTTTTGTATTCATCATACGAGAATTGTTCTGCAGCAGTTAACTTCTTTTTATTCTTAACCTTAGCATCTAACTTTACGTAATCGTCATAACTAAGTTCATTAGAGTCAATGTTCGTGTACATACCAATTCTAGTAAACATTGAATAATACTTGTTTATTACAGCTCCAATACCTAAAGTATCCATACCAACAGCATTTTCAATTTGCTTGTTGATATTGTAATTAGGATCAAAAATGATTGTTTTGGATATAGCTTTTTTACCTTTAATTAGTTTTTCTTTGGAATGAACTCTGTCATAACTATCAAAAACAGAAACACTTTCTTCTAATTCATCAGCTAAATAATCAACAAGGTTTGTATCATTAGGTCTAACTAAATCAACAAAGTTGTCTTCCCTTTCAAGACGTTCTACAATTACATTGATAAGATTGTTTTCTAATCCTTTGATTGATTGTCCAGCAATTCTTCTTTCTAAATCAGAAACTTTAGCTTCTAATTCAACTAACTCCTTTTTTAAAGACTTGCTTAAATTAAGAGCATCAAAGATTTCAGAAAGTTTAAAAGACAATGCTTTAACTTCAAGGTCTAGTTGTATTTTTTCTTCTCTTTCTGTTTGAGAACTATTATTCCAATCGTAAGATTTAGATATTTCCTTGTATGTTTCAATATCTTCTTTAATTGAATTAATGTTAGGAATTTCAGCATAAACATCTGAATTTAAGTCAAGAGTTTTAAAGAAAGAATCTCTAGCTTCTTTCAAAACTTTACGAGAATCATTTAATTCTTTTCTTAATTCTGAAACATCTTCAGCTTTAGTTTTTCTTATTACTTCAGCTTTTCCATTGTAAACAGCCAAGTTAGGCATCATTGTAAACAACTTATCAACATCAAAATCAGAACCTGATTTAGCAACCATTTCTGAAGGAACAATAATTATATTCCCTGCTTGTTTTGGTAAAAACTCTCTTATTTCCATAAACTCTAAAGAGTTCATAGCTTGACCAGGGATCCTAGAAGTAGTAAGTGTAAACAAAGCTTTGTTTTCTTCTTTCCAAACCTCATCAGACATTAACTCATTTAACTTAGCCAAGGTTGTATCATAATCTAATTCCTTTACAGGCTTGTCATTTTTTAACACAACTTCACCATTTCTGATCAAGTTATTGTAAGTTGCTATTGATTTACCATCTTTACCTTTAATGTAAAGAAGTTTTTCGAAATCTCCTTGCAGTGCTATCTTCACTTCCATTGACTTAATCTTACCATTTGATAAATGGTAACTTCTAAGTCCATTGGTTCCATACTTTAATCTTTCTTCATCTGTTGCTTTTTTCCATTGTGAGTCTTGCTTCTCTGTCATTGTAGAAGCCATTTGAATAAGACCTTCACCTTTAACTTTGATTTTAGTCATTCTTTTACTAATCAAAGCAACAATGATTTTTTCAACTTGAGAAGCATTTATTGAAAGAGATATGTCTGTTCTTAAAGTATCTCCTTCAAACAAGTAATCAATTTGAGCTTCATCGATTTCACTACGAGTTAATTCAGAACGAACCATCTTAGAAAGCTTCTCTGAACTTTTAGATATATCAGCTTCTTCTGTTATACCTAATTCATTAAATAATTCAGTACGTTTAAACTCAGCAATATCTTTAAGAGCTGATTCATATTTAAGAACCCATTTGTAATTATCTGATTTAAGAGCTTTATCTTCATCAGATAAAGCATTCCATTGGTCATAGTTTAAATCTACATCTGTAGGTATTCCTTTATCCATTAAACCAGCATAAAGAATAGTTCTCATTTGAGTAGGTAAAGTAACCTTACCTTTAAACTCATTGTGAATTTTAATTTGATTTTTTAAATACTTGACATTAGTTACATTTTTAGTAAATGTAAGGTCTTTATTCAAATCTCTGTTCTTATTATAATAAGGATCAGAATTACCTTCATTTTCTGTATTAGAAATAGTTGAAAGTTTAGAACCTGATTCAAAAGTCATGTAGTCAATTTCTTGCTCCATCATTTTATTATGAAGTTCTTCAAGCTTAGTTCCTTTAATTACTGTAGGGATTAATGGTACTAAGTTAAACTTATGAAAAGCTACACCAATAAGAGAGTCTGAATTTACAGGACCATAGTATTGTAATTTCATAGACTGAAAGAACTCACTTACTTTAGTTTGGTCATAAGACTCGCCTTTAACAATCTTGTTGTACATTGTTTCCTTTACTGGTGACCATGTACCTTGCGACATAGAAAGTATTCTATAAAAATCAAATGAAACAAAACCTTGTCCATCTGCCTCATTCATACCTTGATAAGGACCTGTTTGATCTTTAAGACCTTCTTTGTTTAAAGCTTCTTTAATCTCTTTAAGATATTCTGAAGAAACCTCATGATCTTGAGTAACAGCTACGTTAATAGTACCATCATAAGTTCTGAAATCTTTGTTTCCTTTAGAAGCAGAGTAGTTACGACTTTTGTTTGCTGAATGATTGAAATAATTCAACATCCATTTATCACCTCTAAACGTTTCACCAGTAGATATGATACCAGCAATACGCTTGTGGAAGTCACCTTTTTCTACATTGTATATAGCAGGATCTCCAAGAAACATTGTTGTAAAATCAACGTTGTAAAGAAACTTGTTCTTCTCATACATTGAAATTAAAATACGAGAAGCTTCCATTTTATTTCTAACCCCTAATGTTTTAAGGATGCTATTTGGAACATAAAACTCAGATGCCTTTTTATCAAAAGTTTTTTCGATTTTTGTTTGAAAGTATGTATCTAAATCATTTGTTATATCAGATTTATGCTTTCTAATTTCATTTAAAACTTCATTATAATCAACAGCTTCAGTTTTACTTACAAGTGTTTTTGTTTTAGCACTTATTAAGTCATCAAAAATAAAAAAGTCAGTACCTCTATCTTTATACTTTTTATCAATGTTTCCTTCAGCAGTTTTCATTGTGTTGATTCTAACAAGCTCAGCTGCTAAATATCCTTCCATTGCATCGTACATTAAAGCTTTATCGTTAATGTTTTCAGCATTGAATACTTGCTTACCGCCTTTTAAACCAAAGTGAAATGAAGAGGATTTATCTGCCATCCTTGGGGCTTCAGACTTATTGAAGTAACTAAGATAAACATCGGTAATGAACTTAGAGTTTGCATCTAGGCCCATATTACTCAAACCTCTTTCAACAACACTAATGAAATCTCTATCGTCAGTAAATTGCTCAAAGAACTTTGTACCGGAAAAGTTTTCATTAACTATACTTACAGTACCTGAAGAAGTTTTTATCTTGTTTCCTTTCTCATCAAACAACTGTTTCATCCAGTTATTTGCTTTTTGGAAAGGATTAGTTTTCGGGTTTAAAAATTCAAATGCTGGGTTGTCAAGTAACTCATCTAAAGTTTCAACAGAATTAATATAATTCAGCATATTAGTTATAGAACTATTCAAAACTAATTCAGATGCTGTTTCTCCTTCAGCATTAGTACCCATGAAAGAGTTGTAGTTATCTGAATGCTTAAATTCAATAACTTTAAGGTTGTTAAAATAACTTCTTAATCCTTTCTTAGGTGAAGGATAAAGAACGCCTGTTGGATCAGGTCTGTACTCATCATAATCCTTAATTAAATCTTGGATGGAGTTAATTCGCTTACTAAAGTCTGTAGTGTAAATTGAAATGTCTGATTCCAATCTATCAATAAAGTAGTCAAGCATTCCTCCAGGAATATTACTTAAAGAATCTCCTTCTAACAATGCTTTGTTTACAGCATCATTATTTGTAATTGAAACACCTATTGCATTTAATTTTTCAGCTGGTGTAGCATTAGGATTAGCCTCAATCCAATCTATTGCAGCATCTACATCTAAGTAAGCTCCATGTATATCTTTTTTAACAAAAGGTGTAGATTCAAAACTAGAGTTCCAATCTCTTTCTACTTGAGTTGTTGATCCTGAAACAACACCATGTTTAACTTGCACATCAACATTTTTACCATCGTTAACTCTTTGAAACAATAACTGCTTCAATGGAAGATTTGATTTATTAAAAGTTTGAAAAAACTTACTCCATAATAACTGACTACCAAAAGAATAAATAGGTTCTCCAGTAGCAACATTTAAAGGAAGTCTTTCTAATACTTCATTAATTGTTTTATCTTTTGAGTTACGCAAAGCTTCAAATATAGCTTCTTCATTTGCTAAAGACATTGTTAACTTACCAATCTTAGTTAACACTTTAACTTTGTTTGCTAAAACTTGAACACCTAATCCATTTAAAACAGGTTCTCCTTTTTCATTAAATTCAGGAATAGTTGTAAGCAGTTGCAAAATTTCAGAGTCTGCATATTCTTCTAAAGAAACATCCTTGCGTTCTTTGAAAGGATCATTCTCATTTTTCTCTTCTTCTTGTTCAAGTTGTAACAACGCAGATTCACTAATGAAAGAACCTCGTGTAAGATGTCCTCCAATAACTCCTTTATTTGAACCAGCTTCGCTTATATTATTAAGAATGTCATCTAAGTTACCAAATTCAGCTAACGTAAATGTAACAGCTTTTAAGTGAACAGCATTATTAGCTATCTCCATTTTATCAGATGCTTTCTTATCCTTAATTGCATTAAGTCTTTCCGATTCAGAAAGAAGATCGGCTTTAATTTCTTGGAATCTAATGTAAGCGTGTTGATACAAAGGTTTTAAATCTTCAGCTTTACTTATTTTAAAAGATTTTGTTTTAATTATCTCAGAATACTTTTCACTAACTAATGCGTCTAAGGTATCTAAAATCAACTTGCTTTCTGCAGCTGAAAGGTTACCTACTTCTTTAGAATCAAACGGAGTAATGTTTGCATTTAAAGTACCCCAGTACATCTTTTCTCTAGGGTTATATATTGACATATCAATCTTACCTTCAACTAAATCAGCAAAGTATTTTTCAGTAAGGTTTCTGTTTGAAAACAAACGTTTTAAACTATTCAAAATGTTTTCAAAAAACTGTTTTAATTTGCTACCTTTAGGTTTAACATTGTTAACAGCAAAATCTCTAAACTTTTCAGCTAAAAATTCTTCAACATCTTTAAGTGAATCAAATTGTTCTTTAGGATAATTCTTTTTCACTTCTGCATACAACTTGTCTTTTTCATCCTTAGTAAGGATACCTTGTGTAAATGCATGCCAAGCTTCGTGATATATCAAGGTGTTGTTAGATCCGTTGTAAAGAGTAATACCGCTTGAAAACCATTGAGCTAAAGCATGAGGATGTTTTTTATCAGAAATGTTTAGTTCTAAACCTTTAGCTAAAGGAGATGCATTAAACCAATCTAAAGCAGATTTTTCAACTTGTTCTGAAACAGTCTTTAATTCAATAGCATTAGTTGCAAATAAATCTTCATGATCATCATTAATAATAATATCATTGTCATTGTTTTCATTAACTACAACTTCAGCAGGACTTTCCGTATAAGCAAAACCAATTCTAGCATGATAAACTCTTAGTTCGTTATCAACACTAACCTCAGCTCTTGTATATGCATTTTCTAAAACATGTTGTTCTTGAGTTGTAGGAACTAAAGTAACTACACCATTATTTATTTCAACTTTGTTTTCTACCTTAACAGCAAATGAAAACTTAGGTTTAGACAAAGAATAATATTCACCAGAAGCAGTTTTAAAAATAGACTTCTCTGAAACAGCATCTTTTACATTTGTAACCACATTGCTTTCAATTACTTCAGAAGCTTTTAGTTTTTTAGAAACAGCATAATCATTAAAGAAATTTAATAACGCTTGTTTTAATTCAGGATCATTAACTTTAAAAGATTTGCTATCAATACTAACTACACCATCAGCTTTAAATTTAATTCTTGTATCGCTCTGTACATTTACATACTGCTTGAATAAATTTCTTCGTTGTGTTGGATTTAACTTCTTTCCATCAAGAGTAAGTTCATTATTAGTTAATAACTCAACTAAATTATTAACTAATTCAGGTTTTGAATCTAAACTGTTTGGTTCTAAAAATACAGGAGTATCATGTAAAGAGTGACCTGATAATGTATAAAATTTAAAAGATCTTCCACCTTTGTTTTTTTGAACAGTAACTTCTAATGAAAACTTCTCAATATCCTTAATGTCTTTGAGTTGTGTTTTTTGTTTAGAGTTATGATTGATGTACCCAAAGTTAGAACTTGCTGGATCAATGTCTAGCAAGAATTGTTTATTTTCATTAGCGTTAACAGCTTTTTTAATTTTAAGCAAACTGTTGATTGAATGAATCAAACTCTCCTTTGCTTTCAAAGAAGCTTGTGTTTCAGTTAATACATTACCTTTTTTGTTTAAAATGTTCTCTGTTAAAGCAGAATGCATTTTTTTAAGCCTTTCGTGTTTAAAAGGCATTTCTGTACGATCTTTGCTATAAACAAAATTTTCATATAAATCCTCTTCTCTTGCTGTTATAGTATTAAAAGGAACAGCTGTCTTATTTTCAGAAAGAAGTATGTTACCTTGTTCATCAGCTACAACAAAGACTAAAGCCTCCGGAGAATAAACCGTATCAATTAATGCTTGATCAAGTTGAAAGTTATTTTTCTGAGCAAGTTCTTTTAACTTTCCAAGTTTAAGTGCAAGTACTTTATGATTAACTCCTGACTCTAATACATCAGAAAGAACTCTTCTTAAAAAAGAAAATGCATTCTTTCTGTTTGGGTCAAGCTTAATAGTTTTACCCTGGTACTCTCCAGCTTGATTTGTAAGAACATCAAAATGCATAGCACTAAAGAAGTTTACATCAAGGCCCTCAAGCGTTTCGTCAGGTGTTATTTCTTCTTCCTCTAAATCAATAGTATCAGTAACAATTTTTTGGTATTCTTCAATCAAAGAACTTACTTTAGAAGAGTTATTCATTGCTTCTAAAGTTTTACCTAAATCCAAAGCTACTTCAGGATTAATAGACTCAATCATTCCATTTAAAGCTATTGGTAAAAATAACATGTGTTGTAGCACCATGTCTTTATTAGCTTGATCATTTGGATCTTCAGATTTAGATAAAGCATTGTTGTACATTGCTTTGTAAACTTGATCTTTAGAAAGACCGTTAACATCTAATCCTCGTGCATGATTTTTAAAAAATTTTACGAAATCTGAAATTGATTGTTCACTAATACATATTTTCATTATTTACAAACTTTAAAGTGTTCTAACATATCTTCATCTGTAACTTCAGCATCTTTAATGCTAAAAGTTGATGTTGTAAATTTAGACATAATACTTGATAATTCCTCAAGGTTTTTTTCGTCTAAAGCACTTGCAACATCTTGTTCCGATTTGTTAAAATCATTGATTACTTTCTTAACTGATGATTTAAAATTGTCTTTTGAGATGCTAGTTTTATTCTCAATAATGCTGTTGAAATCAACAACTTTTGCAGAATTACCTTTAATACTTACAACCTTAACAACTTTACCATTATTCATTAATAACTTATCACCTACCTTTAATTTAGCAAAATCTTTTCTATTAGCCAACATAACTGTTGCTTCACTAAAAAGGTTTCTTATAAAAGGTAGTTCAGATTGGTAATCTTTAACTTTATTTACAAGCTCATTGTATAAATCAATTAATTCAGATTCAGTTCTAACACCGTCAAACTTTCCTTTTAAAAACGAATCAATTTCTAAACGAACTTCTCTACTTTTTTCAGATTGCGCTTGATCTTGCTTCTCTTTAAGGTAGTCTTCTTTTTTAATTTCATTTTTGACAATACGCATTTTCTCAGCTTCAACAATAGACGATACATCTTCTTTACTGTAACCAAGTTCTTTCATTTTAGCAGCTCTTAATTGCTCTATAAACAAATCTTGCTTTCTTCTAATAATTTCAGCAGCAGCAGCATCAATCTCTTCTTCTGTTGATTGGCTATTTAAAGTAATAACTTTAGAATTAAAATCTTGTTCTGCTACATTACCCATAAAACGATCACCTTCATAAACTTGAATTACATCAGTAAAGGTTCTACCATCTTCTAATTTTAACTCAGGAACTAATTTTAAAGTAATTGACTTTCCTTTATCAGAAACTTTAACTTCTCCAGTATGATCAAAAAATAAAATCTTTTCTCCTGTTTCTAAAGTAGCTGTAACACTTGTTGCTCCAGATTTCTGATTAACAACACCTATAATTTTTTTACCTTTTTGCAGTTGGGAAACTAACTTAGAATGCGTAGAAGAATTACTAACCTCTTCTACAGAAGATTCATTTAATAGTAAATTAATTCCTTCAATAAAAGATGGAGATAATCCTTTAAATATTTCATCTTTAGACTCACCAGCTTTAATTCTATCTGCATATTCTTTAATTTTATCTGCAGCAGCTTCACCTACTTGTGCTGCTAATTGAGCAAAAGCTTTTTCAATTTGTTGAGCAGTTGTTAATGGTTCATCTATCGTTTCAGTTTCTTCATTAGAGCTTTCTTCACCATCATTATTGCTTTGCTCTTCTCCTCCGTTGTCAACAGGTCCTGTTTCTTCACTAACTTCTTCATCATCTTCTATATTTACAAGTTCTTCAATTACTTCATCTATCACACTATTTTCAATAACAATCTCCTCTGGTACTTTAGGATTCTTTTCAACAGTTAGTTTCTTTAATTCTGCAGGAGTCATTTCATTAATTTGATCTTCTGTATAACCAAGAGATATTAACGTTGTTAACAACGAATCTTCAAGTAGCTCGGTATTCTTTGGAATCTTAGCATTAACCTTATCAGCATAATTTTGAACTAAATCTTGAGCATTGTCATCTACCCATGCTTTAAAAACAACTGTTAAGTTGTTAGGCGTAAGTTTGTTAACACCTGTACCATCAGCATCACCTTTAGAAATATCTTTCTTGTATTCCTTAATTAGCTCGTTAATTAAATCTTTTGGGTAAGATTCTATTGAATCATTAATGTCAAAAAATTCAACATCTTCTAACCCAGTAATAGCTTCTGGTTCAGTTGGAGAAGTTTCAGTTTCTTCATCCTCAGTTAATGAATCATCTTGTACTGGTTCTTCTAAAGCAGAAGGATCGATTTTTTGTTGAACTAAAGAAACAACTTCATTGTAAACACTTGCATTTACATCATAAACTTTTTTAAACATTTCTGAAACAGCGTCTACTAATTTTTCCCAAGTAGTTTTAGTTTTAGAATTAACTGATACTTGAGATAACAATGCTTGGAAACTTTGATTACCAAATGCTTCTTTAATAAATTCAAGTTCATTTTCTAAACCTTTCCAGTTAGTTCTTAGTTTTTGTTCGGAATCAACTGGAAGTTTTTCATTTTCTGTTTTAATGTATTCAGAAACTTGAGTTCTTAGATTTTTAATCTTTTCAGAAAACACAGGATCTTTTTCTAATTCAGCTTGCGTCAATCGTTGTAATTCATTTTTAAGAATGCTTTCCTCAATAGAAAAGAAACTATTGGTAAAATTGCTTGCAGAGTATCTTGCATCAATTATACTACCACCTTCTTCAGAATATTTATTTGGCGTAGAAGCATCTTCAACAAATGTAATAACAGCTTTGTCTGAAACTAATTCTACTAGAATCTTAGCTAATTCCTTTTCAGCTTTAGTTGATTCAGAACTATTAATAATTTTATTAAGAATGTCCTTAGCAGAGTGTTTGTCTTTTACATCAAACCCATACTCTTTAGCTAATTGAGAATAAGTTCTTTTGTCGTCTTCATTAATTCGTATTCCTCTTCCTACTTGATTGTAAATTGAATCTTCTTGTTCTAAGATTGGTTGTTCAATTAAATTGTCAACTAACTCATTTAGTTTTTGCTGAGCTAGTTTATAAAGAGGGTCAGACTTTCTTAATTCTTTTTCTGTAGAAATATTAAAGAATCGTGATGGCATTATTCCTTTTTCTAATAACGCATCTAGTTCGGACATATCAAAAGAAACTCCAGCTTTTAACAACTCACTGATTACTTTATTTACATCTTCAGAATCTCTAAACTTAGCAATTGAATTTTTTACATAGTTTTTGTGATTCTCAATAATTAAATCAGCCATTTTTGAATTACGCTCAACATAATTATTAAATGCAGAAGGATCTGCTAATATGCTAAGGCTTTCATCAATATCTTCATTACGCCCTTCTAACTTATAATAGTCCATTAACTTATCAAAAGACTTATTGCTTACATTATTAACTCTAAGGTTTTTAGAGGTGGTAGCTGTAATGCTTTTTACATAAGAACCATGTCTTATTTGCAATCTACGCTCAGTAGCATCCAACTTTGTTTTTAACTTCTTAAGTTGTTTTTTTCCAGCAGGATCTAAATTCTCTGTTTGCAAAGCTTTAATTTCTTCAACAGTTCTGTTAAACTCGCCTAACGTTTCTTGGTATGCAAGTAATGATTTTTGTCTTTCTTTTTTAAGAGATAGTTCTTTTTTAGCTTTAGGTGATAAGCTTTCAAAACTAGATAGGGTTTCTATTTCTTCACTTAACCTTTCAGCTTCATCCTGAATCTTTTTTGGAGAAGTTATTACATCATACAAATTAAAAGGAACTTCTTCAGCATTTGAATCATACTTAGTTAATTCAGCTAAGTCATTTTTAATTGCATCCAAGAGTTCAATTTTTCGGTCTAAGTTTTTTTCAAATTCTGCTGTATCAAAAATCATGTCATCAACAGCTTTATTCCAAGTGTGGTGAAATGTAATTTTTTCCATATAGTCAGGATCATCCTTACTAAGCTTACTTATATTAATTGGACTAGAGTAATTAGTTTTTAAGTCTGTGTATTTTTGCTTGAATGTTTCAGCATCTTTAATCTTACCATCTATAATTTTTGAAATCTTAGATGCAGTTATGTTTTCAGTAATTCCAAAAGCTTGAGCCGCTTCTTTTGGGTCCATGTTTTTAAATCCTTCAACATGACTTATAAACTCATCCATCATACCATGTTTCATCATAGTATCTAAGTGACTTCTGAAAGACTGATCTTTTCTGTTTTGAAATTCATGACGATTCCCTTCAGCTGCAGCTTCAACCATATCAGACTCAGTAGTTGATTGTACAGCTAAGTTGTTACCCATGCTGTTATAGACATCACCTATATTTTGAAAAGCTTCATTAATCAATTCAGAATCTGCTTCTAAAGATTTTAATTTTGCTTCTCGATCTTTTTTAAACTTTTCGTTGCTTGTAAATTGCTGATACTCTTTGTTTTTAATTGCATTAGTTGCTTTAGTAACAACGTTAGTAATTGGATGAACCATACCACCCATTAAAAAACCAGAAAGAAATGTTTCTGCTCCTTGTGCTGAAAGCTGTTCTTTAAGACCGTGAATAGTTGAATCAAAATAACCACCAACATCTTTATTACCAAATTGATATTTGTTTTTAGCTTGAATTGTTTCTTGAAGTATTTCTTGAAGTCCTTCTCCTACATTAGATACACCGTAAACACCAGCTTTACTAACGACACCTTTACCAATATTTTTAAGTCCTGAACCAATTCCTTTTTCAAAAACTAATTTAGAACTATCTTTAATACCTTGGTAAAATCCTTTTTGAAAAACATTACCGCTTCTAACAACTGAAGTACCTGCTCCTGTAGAAGCAAGTTTACCAAATCGACCAGTACTTAAAAACTTACCAACACCTTTAAGATCATCAAATCTTTTATACATGTTGTTAAAGACTAACTTATTTGTAGCAAATATAGCAGCTGTGTTTTCAATTGTCGTGTACAACTTAGCTTGAGCAATGTTAGATGCCAAAAGATCAGAATCTTCTTTTGTTAAATATGGATTTTCTTTTAAGTACTCATTGTACATATCACCTTCTAACATGTTTGCTTCCAATCTAGCTTCAGAATAAGCCATTTGACCAGCTTTAACATCTCTAAACAATGCAGCTGATGCTTTACCTACTTTAGCTAAAGAACCAAGCTCTTGAACAGACTTTACATTCTTTAAAGCTGAAATGTATTTAGTACTATGTTCAAGTGGATTAAGAAAGTTACCAATCGTTTTGCCAGCTTTTGCAAGTCTAGTTGCATCTTGAGCTGCTTTTCCGGCATTAATAGCTTTCTTTAACTTGTTCATTTCATTAAAAGCTTTTGATATTTGAGTCATACTCTTAATACCTTTGGCTCCCATTAGTGCTACACTTCCACCCATAGTAGGAACAGCAGCTAGTGCCAACGCAGCTTCTTCTATAACCATGTCGGCCATAATACCCACAGTGTATCCTGAGTTTAAAAGTAAGTTTTGACCAAAGCCCATTGCACCACCTCTTTGTGTTGAGTATATGTCAGCAACTTGACCAAAAGTTTTAGCATTATCTTTACTGTCAGAAAAAGCACCAAATAAAAAACTATCATTGAATCCTAATGAAGCTAACTTCATTGCCCCTTGAGCACTTCTACCCCATTGCTCTGTATTAGATGTAATAGAATCATAAAAAGCTTCATTATCTCTAGTTGGATTGTACCCGTAAGTATTATACTTTGACCCATAAGATTGAAGCTTCTCTAGTTTCTTATCGTACATAGTAGGATTAAACGAAGTAGAAGCAGCTAAAGCATCATTTCGATTTTCAGCCATAGAACGTTGTCCAATTTCAATTAGATCTTTTTGTATTTGATCTTCTTTACTAACTGGATTAACTTCTGCAATAGGTTTTGTTGTTTCGTCTTCCATTTTAGTTTAATTTTTTTACGTATTCTATTAAATCATTAACATAACTTTCAGCTTGTCCGACATCTGTAAAGTCAGGTATGTTGTCACCAACATACTTGTTTATATCTTGATTTTGACCATTAACATGAATAACACCTTTTAACTGAATCTTATCTTTTTCATTAATAAAAGCAATAACAGGCTGGTCATTAGTGTACTCATCTCCTCTATGAACTACAGACTCACCATTCAAATCTAACAACCTTTGCTTTAAAGGGATTGTTCGTTGCTTGTAAGAAAAAGAAGCTCTTACTTTTGGATCAGATGCCATAAAAATAACAGTTCCATCTTCTTTAATAATATTCATTCCTTCCCAAGTTAAATCTGTGTTTGCTGTATCAAGATTTTCATAATCAGTTTTGTTTTCATTAATACCGTTTACTTGATACCTAATGTCATAAAACTCATTACTATTAACTAAATCACTTATTGTTTTTTGCAACAAGTCTTTATCTTGAGATAATTCAGTAACTGGTCCTGAAGGAGGTTTAACAAAAATCTTTCTTGAGCTGCTTGAAACTTGTTGAAAGTTATCAATAAATCCTACAAGTTCATTAGATGCTTTTGAGATTATTTTAGGATTAACATTACTTGATTCAAATACAGGAACGTTAATTGCACCGATACCTCTTGACTTGTAACCACGATTATTAATTTTTTCTGTAAAAGTGCTGTTTACTGCATCAATGTAAGCTCTGTTGTACTTAACATACTCTTCTTTTAAATCTTCTTCCGAGTATATTCTTTTATTAAAGCTTTTTATAAAATCACTTTGGCTAATTAAAAATCCATTTTTTACAAAATCTGGCTTAAATCCAAAATCAAAACGATCTTTACTTTCCCCCATTTTAGTTACAATAGCTTGATGATTTTCAGATTTACTTTTCTGAGTAACCCTGAAGTCATCTTTTAAATCATCGAATGTATCAATTGCATTAAGAACTTCTTTTTTATTAAGCATTTTTAAAGAACGTTGTGGTTTTTTTACAGCAGCAGAAATAACATTTTCATACAAAGCTTTAGATAATCCCGGCTGAGAATCAAGAAGTGTGTTTAACTGTTCTCTAGTAACTGCACCTTTTTCAACTTGATGAATCAACATGTTTGCATGTTTACCATTACCATGTTTAGATGCATAATTGTAAGCAAAAGATAAAATTGCTTTTTCTTCTGGTGTATTAGCAGGAAGCTCCGAGATATAGTTTTTATTAATAGTCTGAGAAGCTTCATCTAAGTTTGTATACAAGTACTGATAAAGTTCTTTATATGCCTTGTAAGGGCTTGTATTAGATGTAGAAAAGTCACCAGTTTTTTTCATTGAGTTCGTTGTTTTTAATAAACGATTGTACTCACCAGCAGCATCATTAATTTGATCAACTGTCAATCCTTTCTTATTGTTAATTAGGCTTCTGTACTTTGCAACCGTGTTTTCATCTGTGCTGTTTTCTACAATGTAGTTCAGTGTATTATAGTTAACATCTTTAGGAATAATATTACCACCTTCTGAAGGTTTAATATCAGCCTCTATTGCTGCTACAGATTGGTTAAGTCTTCTAGTTATGTTTTGTTTATCCTTACTTGTTAAAATATAACCTGGTTGAGAAACTTTATCGTAATAGTTTTTTTGTTGTCTTGATAACACACTACCAAACTTGATTTGATCAACCATGCTGTTAATCATGTTTGGATCTGCTTTATCAAGCATTTCTGGAGTATATTTAGAAGAAGATTCTACATCAGTTATTTGTTTTTCGTTAATGTAACTATAAACTTGACCTAAGCTTTTAGAGTAAGTGTCTTCTCTAAACTGACCAATAGATTGTGAATTTTGTTTCTTGTAATCGTCATAAGAACGACCAGTTAACTTACGATCTGTTTTATTAAGTTCTGAAAACGTTACACCTAATTCATTAGTAACACCTGCTTTATCTAAAGCATTTGCAGTTTTTCTAAGAACAGATTCTTCATTTAACGTTTTCCAGTACATCATTTTATTATACAAATCATCTACATTGTTTTCAGATGTTTCGTTATTTTTAAAAGCAACTTCTGCTTTTGTAAATTCTTTTTCATAGTCACCGGTGATGTCTTTTGGATCTTTAGTTTTCTTATACGCATTAGCAATATAACCACTAACTGTTTGGCCAGCTAACTTACTTGATTTTTTAACTTTGTTTCCAAAGGGATCAATTTCATATTCATTTTCTAATTCTGCTTTCTTTGTTTCTAAAGCTAATCTATTATTTTGTTTAACCGATTCCAAACTTAAATCGTAAGAATGCTTGACTTTCATTTTTGCAAAGTCATCAGCTTCAACTTTTTGTTCCATTGTAGTACTAGCAATAGTTTTTGCTACACCTTGAATTTCTTGATTCATTAGTATAGCCGCACTTCGCTCATCATAAGCTTCCCCTACTCTTCTTACATAAGAACCATTGTTTGCATTTAAAGCAGTGTCTTTAGCAGATTTAATATAAGAAGCTGCTTGCTGAGCACTTGGTAACAAAGCTTGAAGTTTCTGATATTCTTTAGCAACACTTGATTCAGCACCAAACTTGTTAGTTTTTAATTTTTCTTCTAACACGCTCATTCTACCTTTAATGTACTCTTCATCAGAGTTAGCATTATCAAGCATTTGGTCAATCTGCTTTTGTTGTGTAGTACCAATCTTATTAAAGTACTCAGAGGTAGCTGTCTTTTCGTCAACTCCTGTTTCAGCCATTAAGTTTCTAATAGAATCTTTACGATTCACATAAGCCATTGCTTTATATTGTTGAACAAACTTAGGATCATTCCCATAAAGTTCACCAAACATTTGAGATAATGGATTAATTGCTTGTTCTCCATTGGTAGTAGTAACCATATAATTACCTTCCAAACTATTAGTTGTAATACCTAATTTATTATCTTTAAAATACTTCATGGCTTTTTCAGTCATGTTTGTATAAGGAACATAAGCTACATTTTCAAAACCCATTGCTTCATCATTAGATGCGTTTCTAAACTCATCTAATTTATACTGCATGTATTTATCACCTTGCTCCCACCATTGACCACCGCATTTTTCAGGATCTAAACAGTCTTTTAAAGCTTGACCGTTAGAGAACTCTTGTTGAAAATTTTTAGTCCAAACCATATCCTTAACAATATTCTTATTGTTGTAGATTGATTGAAAAACACCAGCTGCAGCTTGAACATTAGATTCTAAAGAGAAATCCATACCTGCCATCTTTTTGATGTCAGTGTTAATAGTCTTAAAAAATTCATCTCTAGCTTCAACATTTTGATTTCTACTCATGTTTGCATTCAACAATGAACCATACAACTCACTAACTTTTTTATGGTTAGCGTCATACTTAGTTTGCTTTGTTTGTAGAATTTGAGCGTCAAAAGCTAAGTTAGGTTCTGTTGGATTTATTTGAGAAATGTAATCACCTTGTTGATAAGTTGCCATCTGTATTTTTTTTGTAAATATATTAATTAAAACCTAAACAAAAATTAGTTATTGTAACCTGTTTAGTTCGTTTGGATTAGTCATTCCGCTGTTAGGATCACTCATGTCATACTTACCGTTTAATCTACCAGCAACTAACTTCGCAATTGTATCATCACTAACACCTTTAAGTTTACCTTTATACTCAGCAAATAGTGCAGCAGGATCTTGTTGAACTGCATTCATAGGAGTAACTTCTTTATCGCCAACTTTACTTATCAATCCAGTGTAAGGATCTTTCTTAAAGTTTTCAGTATTAAGATTCAAATTATGAATGTTTGAAGCATTAGTCCAAGCTTGATTACTAAGTTGAGTAATCTTGTCTTTAGCAGCACTCAAAGAATTATCAAAGTTTTGCTTCAAAGCATTACGCTTATCATGCATAGTTGTTTGAGTTTGTGCATCTTGAGCTGCTGCTGCATTAGCTAACTGTGTATTTCTAGCTTCAGCTTGATTAAACACACCAACATTCTTATCTGCATACCTACCAATTGTATTTGCAACTTGAGCATAAGCATTACCTTGAAGTTGTGAAGCTGCTGCTGCTGCTTGAGCTGGAGTACTAAATGTATTAGCACTTTGTATTCCTTGAGCTAATTGTTCATTTGTAGCGGCTATCGCACGTTCAGGTGAATAGAACATTACATCAGGTGTTGATACTTGAGGAGCTTTACTCCAAGGATCGTAACGTCTTAAATTTTGCTTAGCGTTAACTGCTCGATTTAAAGAGTTAATGTCCTCTCTTCTGAACCCCCAAGGATTAACAGTTTCTTTATTTTCACCTAACCTGGTAGGTTCTTTACCTTTATTATAAACATCAGGTGTTGCATCCTTAGCCTGTATTTCATATTCAGGTTGAGAATCAAAACCAAACGCATCGAAGTGTTCAAAACCTGATAGTTTATCATCGCCCATAGCAGGTCTGTAATCATTTTTAGAAAGCAGTTTAGATTCAATACCAGTTGTTACATCTTTATAACGACTTTTATAAAAATCATCGCTTGTAAGATCCTCATCATCCTTTAAATTAATTCCTAAGAAACCAACAAACTCTTTTCTTAACTTCTGTTTCTCTTCAGGGTTATCATAAATTTCATCCAACTTAGAATAAGCTTCTTCTTCAGAAACACCTTTAGCTTTTAGTTTTTCAAGAAGGTATCGTTTCTCATAATGAATAGGTTTGAAACCTGAAACAAAAGAACCAGATCCTCCAGAAAAACCTTCAGTAAAGCCTTGTTTTTTTACGTCAAACTTATCTGTTTTAAATGCATTACCTGATTGATTTAACACATCACTAATAGCAACTCTAGTTCTAAACTCTGGATCAAACTTTCCTGTAATTCTAACGTTACCTCCTCCTAAATCTATAACTGTACCATTAGCTATACCATCTTCAATAGCTTTATTAGCTAAGTCAAGTTTAGCTTTATTAGACTCGTTTTGGTTAGCCCATTCAGATACATTACCGGAAACAGTTTTAGTGTTGTTTTCTCTTACTTTAGTTCCTAGATAATTTACCTTCATGTAAGTACCATCACCTTGGTCTACATAATCTCCAATTTGATAAGAAGATTCACCTTTAGGTTTAACAACAGCATTGTTAGGCAAAGTATCTTTAGTATACGACTTAAACTTAATATCATCGCCATCTTTATATTTAGGAAGATCTTTTGTAGAACCTCCTTTAGAAAAGGTTTTCAACTGACCACCAAATGCAGCACTCATCTCTTTTCCTAAAGCTTGCTCTTGTTCAGGAGCTACTTTAAACATATCTTCTGGTGTAGTTTGAGTCTTATCAAAGAATGTTTGAAATTGATCAGATGCACCGTCTTTCATTCCTTTTTTAGATTCTTGCCACAATGCTAATGCAGATAATGCAAACCTAGAGTTATCTAAATTCTTTTCAGCTGTTGCTTTGGAAATCTTATCAGCATATTCATCTAAGATGATTGCTTTAGACTTAGCAATAGCATCAACATGTTTTTCTGAAATAGCAGCAGGCGCAAGTCCTTTTTTAGATTTGATTCCAAAAAATGCTAACTCATCTTCATCTTTCATCATTAACTTCTTGTTGTCAGAAAAAATAAATGAAGAGCATTCTCCTGGATTTTCACC